>Ga0209061_1000645_pt1 | contig 77569 bp, 55 predicted proteins | sample Coa_R1_10_FD_187157 | JGI IMG/M metagenome (GOLD analysis project Ga0209061, IMG submission 187157) | Surface soil microbial communities from Centralia Pennsylvania, which are recovering from an underground coalmine fire - Coalmine... | ecosystem: Environmental > Terrestrial > Soil >... | reverse complement strand
AAGCTGACCCGCTCGGCTCAGCGCGCACCCCAAGCGCGACAGCTGTCGCGCTTGGGGTATCTTCCCCCATCGAATTTGCATGCTGACACTCTAATCCGAGTGTCACCAATCATTCTGAACGAGAACAGTGTCCGATTGCCTGGAGAAAGTTTTCCTTGATACGCGGGAATAAGAAGGGGCTGTCGAGACGCAGGCGGTCGAGCCAGAGGGCAAGCGGTTCGTTGCGTGGAGAGCGCCGGGCAGGGAAGCTCTTCGAAGGTCTTGTGAAGCTGCAAGCTCGCCTGCGGGCGCCGAAGGGGTGCCCGTGGGATCGCGAGCAAACTCACGAAAGTTTGCGTCCGTTCTTAATCGAGGAAGCTTACGAAGTCCTGGACGCGCTGGATTCGCAGGACAAGCAGAAGTTTGCGAGCGAACTGGGTGACCTGCTGCTGCAAATTGTTTTTCACGCGCAACTGGCAAAGGAAGCCGGGAAATTTGATATTTGCGACGTGATTCGCGCGGTGCACTCCAAAATGGTGCGAAGGCATCCGCATGTTTTTGGAACCGCAAAGGCACGCAGTTCAGCGGAGGTGCTGAAAAATTGGGAGCAGATCAAAGCTGAGGAGCGCGCGGAGGAAGAGCACGAAAGAGAATCGCCGGACTCGGCGTTGAGCGGCGTGCCGCGTGGACTTCCAGCATTACTTGAGGCGTATCAGCTAAGCCGCCGCGCTTCCAACGTCGGATTCGACTGGGATAATTCGGAAGGAATACTTGAAAAAATCGTCGAAGAAATGGATGAGATTCGCGCAGAGCTGAGAGCCGCAAAAAGCGGAAACGAAAAGAAGCGACTTAAAGTAGAAGATGAAATAGGAGACTTGCTTTTCGCGGTTGTCAATCTGGCGCGATTTGAAAGCATCGATCCGGAGCGAGCGCTGAAACGGGCCGACGAGAAATTCAAAAAACGCTTTCAGTGGATGGAAGGGAGAGCAAAAGAGCGGGGAAGTCGGCTCGCCGACGTTCCGCGAGAAGAAATGGAAAATTTATGGGACACATCGAAAGCTCAGGCGTAGCGCGTAAGCCAATCACCGTGCGGCACTGCTCCACACTCGAAGAATATGAAGAATGCGTGCGACTGCAGCTCATCACCTGGGGTGAGGACCTGGTCGTCCCTTCCGGATTATTTGTGGTCGCGCGTGAGACCGGCGGACAGACGCTTGGAGCGTTTGCCGGCGACCAGATGGTCGGGTTTACTCTGGGGCTCGCGGGGATCCATGAGGGCAAGCCGATTATTCATTCACACATGACTGCGGTGCTCAGTGAATTTCGCGATCGCGGCATCGGGCGGATGCTGAAGCTCGCACAGCGGAACGATTGCCTGTCGCGCGGGATCCATCTGGTGGAGTGGACGTTTGACCCTCTGGAGCTGAAAAACGCCCATTTCAATATCAACCGCCTGGGCGCCGTGGTCAAACGCTACATTCCGAATTGCTATGGGATTACGCAGAGTCCATTGCATGCGGGCTTGCCAACGGACCGGTTGATGGCTGAGTGGTATCTGGATTCGCCGCGCGTGAATGCAATTCTGCGCGGCGGGATGCTCTCGCCAGGCGCTTCGGCGGTGCGCATTTCGGTGCCGCAGGATATCAGCAGCCGAAAGCAGCGGGATCCGGCAGCCGGCGAGCGAGTGCAAAGCGAAATGCGCAAGAAGTTTCTGGAGTACTTCAGCAGGGGCTTCATCGTTACCGGGCTGGAGATCGGGCCGCAAGAAGCGAGCTACGTATTGGAAGAGAGTCAGCGCGTAGCTGAGGAAATTTCCGCGGGCTAAATCGAGAGGAGAAAAGATGCGTGTTGAAAGCGTAACGCTGCGCGAAATTCGCATGCCGTTGGTCATGCGCTTTGAAACAAGTTTCGGCGCAACAACGAACCGCAGGATTTTGCTGGTGGAAGTGAAAGCGGATGGCGTGACGGGGTGGGGCGAATGTGTAGCGGGCGAGGAGCCGCATTATTCTCCGGAAACGGTTGATACGGCCTGGCTCATTCTTCGCGATTATGCGTGGCCCGATTTGCGAGCAGAGAGGTTCGAGAGGGCCTGCGAAGTCTCCGAGCGGCTCGCGCGCACCCGCGGCCACAACATGGCCAAGGCGGCTCTGGAATCGGCGATTTGGGATGCAGAGGCCAAGCAAAGGAACGTGCCGCTCTGGAAGCTGCTCGGCGGCACGCGCCAGGAGATTTCCAGCGGCGTATCCATTGGCATTCAACCGACTGTCGAGGAGCTCATCGCAACAGTAGAAAAGGAGCTTGCAGCCGGCTATCAGCGCATCAAGATCAAAATAAAGCCGGGGAAGGATCTGGAACAGATCTCGGCGATTCGCAAGCGCTGGCCGCAGATCCGATTGATGGCGGACGCCAATTCGGCGTACACGCTTGACGACACGATTTTATTGAAAGCGCTTGACGAATTCGCGCTCATGATGATTGAGCAGCCGCTCGGCTGGGACGATATTTACAACCATGCAAAACTTCAAAAGCAAATTGAGACACCGGTTTGCCTCGATGAATGCATTCACGAATATCACCATGCTGCGGCGGCGATTGAAATCGGCGCGTGCCGGATCATCAATATGAAAATGGGGCGAGTTGGCGGACATCACGCGATGCGGAAGATTCACGATTTGTGCCGGAAAAATGGCATTCCGATGTGGTGCGGAGGAATGCTCGAGTCCGGAATTGGCCGCGCGCACAACATTGCTCTTTCCACGCTTGAGAATTTCACGCTTCCGGGAGACGTGGCGGCGAGCAAGCGCTACTGGGCCGAAGACATTGTCGAGCCCGAAATTGAAGTCACGCCTAAGGGAACGATTAGGGTTCCCAGCGGTCCGGGCATTGGGTATCAACCAAAGCTCGCGCACATTGAAAAGCTCACCGTGCGTAAAGAGGTGCTAAAGTAGCGGTGCGCCCAAAGCGTCATCGCGTTTTGCTTTACACATTGATTTTGCTGATGGTGCTGGCGTGGTCCTTCAATTTCATCATCGGCAAGATCACCCTCGAACATATTAATCCCTACGCACTGACCTCATTTCGCATGGTGCTATCCGGCGTTTTCATGCTGCCCATCTATTTCTCGATGCGGCAGCGGTCGCGTCTGCAGCGCAGAGATTTGTGGACGTTTGCCGTGCTGGGATTTTGGGGTGTGGTGGTCAATCGCGGGCTGTTTATTGTGGGATTGAACTTCACGACGGCGGCCCATTCCGCGCTCATTGTGGCCAGCGCGCCGATTCTGGTGCTGATGCTGGCGCGCGCCCATCGGCTGGAAGCAGTGACATTCGCAAAGGTAGCCGGCCTGGTGATATGCTGCGCCGGCATCGTGGTGCTGGTCAGCGGCGATCGAGTTGGGTTGCAGCACAGCACCTGGATCGGCGATTTGATAACGCTCGGCGGTACGATCGGTTTTTCCATGTATACCGTGCTGTCCAAAAAAGTCGCCCGGCAATACGATACCGTCTCCATGAATACTTTCTGTAATTTGGCGGGTGCGGTTTTTATAATTCCACTGGCGCTGGAGCAGGCGCTGCATCTGAACTGGAAAGCGGTAGGCACAGTAGGGTGGCTGGGGCTGGGTTATACGGTTCTGGTTTCATCGATTGCGGCCTATATCGTTTTCTTTTGGGCGCTTGCGCATGTCAGCGCATCGCGCATCGCCGCGTTTACCTATCTTGAGTCGCCGATTGCGGCCGCGTTTGGAATTCTCCTGCTCGGCGAAAAGCTGACGCGAGGGCTGGTCATCGGCGGAGCTTTGATTTTGGCGGGCGTTTATTTGACGGAATTTGGACCGGGCAGGCAGGAAGCTCCCGCCGAAACGGCAGGAGCGTAGTACGCGCTGTGTTAGACTGCGCCTGGGTTTTCCGGTGAACGCTTTAATTTTAATTAAGATCGAGAATACACTTTAAGTAAAACTTGAGGCAAGGATGGCGCAAATAAAGCGCATCGCTGTTATACCGGGAGATGGAATCGGAAAGGAAGTTACGCCGGAAGGGGTAAAGGCGGTTCAGGCGGCCTGTCGCGCAAGCGGACAGGGGCTCACGTTCACCTATTTTGATTGGGGCGCGGATCGGTATCTGAAGGATGGCGTGACGCTTCCTGCCGACGCCCCGGAAATACTCCAGCGGGAATTCGACGCAATCCTTTTCGGCGCGGTGGGAGATCCGCGAGTTCCATCGAATCAGCATGCTGCCGACATTTTGCTGGGGCTGCGTTTCAAGCTCGACCTTTACGTGAACGCGCGGCCATGCGTGCTTTTCGATGAGCGGTTGACGCCTTTGCGAAACCGCTCCGAAAAGGACATCAGTTTCATCGTGTTTCGAGAAAACACGGAAGGCGCGTACGCGGGTATCGGAGGCAATTTCAAACCGGGAAGCGCGGACGAAATTGCGGTTCAAGAAGACGTGAACACGCGAAAGGGAGTGGAGCGAATCATCCGCTACGCCCTGGATTATGCGCGCCGCAAAGGTTTGAAGCGCGTCTGTATGAGCGACAAATCGAACGCAATGACTTATGCACACGGGCTGTGGCAACGGGTGTGGAAGCAGTTGTGCGCGGAATACAGCGAACTGGAGAAGCGGCACTTGTTCATTGATACGCTGATGATGGAAATGGTGCGCGATCCGGCGCAATTTCAGGTGATTGTGACCTGCAATCTTTTTGGAGATATTGCCAGTGATCTCGGCGCGCAACTATCCGGCGGCTTGGGGCTTGCGCCTTCAGGGAATATTCATCCGGGACAGGTATCGCTGTTTGAGCCGGTGCACGGCTCGGCGCCGAATATTGCCGGCAAGAACGTCGCAAACCCACTGGGTTCGGTGCTTGCCGGCGCAATGATGCTGGAGTATTTGGGTTTGGAGCGCGAAGCGCGCGCGATTGAAGAGGCTGCGCGCTCCGCGGTTCGAGAAAACAAAACCACGCCGGATTTAGGCGGGAAGATGGGTACCCGCGAACTGGGCGACTGGCTTGCCGAACGCATTGCAAAGCAAGGTGCAACGGGCTCAAGCGCTCAGGCGTAGTAGTCGTATTGAGTGCGAGGTTTTCGTCGCATTCCGGCAACCAGCAGCGTCCCCAGCAGAAATCCTCCGACGTGAGCCCACCACGCGATTCCGCCAGAGGCTTCATGGCCAATCGAGCTAACCCCGCTCAGAAACTGCACGAGGAACCAGAGTCCAATAAAAAGAATTGCTGGGATGCGTGCAAAAAACCACCAGAAAAATAATGTGACCAGGGTGAAAATTTTTGAAGAAGGAAAGAAGATTATGTAGGCGCCAAGCACGCCGGCAATGGCACCACTGGCTCCCAGCGAAGGAATCGTGGAGCCGAGGCTGAAAAGGGTTTGCGCCGCGCCCGCGCCCAAACCACACAAAATGTAGAATCCGAGATAGGGCAAATGTCCAAGCCGGTCCTCAACGTTTCCTCCAAAGAGCCACAGAAACCACATGTTTCCGATGATGTGAAGCCATCCGGCATGAAGGAACATGGAAGTGAAAAACGGGACAAAACCCTGAGCTAAAGTAAAATGTGAACCGGTCAGAGCCATTTGCACGCGCGCTGGAACAAGGGAATACGTGATGATAAAAGATTGTAAGGCTTGCGGCGAGAGCGTCAGTTGGTAAAAAAAGACCATGAAGTTGCAAACAATGATGCCCACGGTCATAAAAGGAAAATGTTCGCGCGGACGAAGATTCTTGAGCGGGATCATTTAACTCTTTCGAAAACGCGCAGCGGCATGCTCCAATTCTACAGCTGAAAATTCAGCGGCCGAGCGTCTCGCGCGGCGCATGAAACGTCTGATTTCGCGAATGGACCTGATGCCGCCGCGGGCGCCGAGTCGAGTGCAGTTTAGAGCTGCGGCAGCGCAACTAAATTCAAGTATTTCTTTAAGTGGCCATTTTTGCAGAACTCCATAGACAATGCCGGCGTGAAAGATATCTCCTGCACCGGTTGTGTCCACAGTAACGACACGGAAGCCGCGGCAGTAGTGGAATTGCGAACCGTCCCACGCAAGCGCACCACGATGCCCCAGCGTCACTCCGGTTAATTTGCAGCCGTAGCGGCGCGAAATGATGGGCAGGCTCGCAAGTAGATTGGATCGTTTAATGATGCGAAAAGGAAACTCGCGCGACGCGAAGAGATAATCTGTGTTTTGAAGCAGCGCGGGCAGTCCCGGGTAAACATTGTCTATGTCGGCGATGACAGGAATTTGCGCCGAGCGCGCCCAGCGCGCCGCTTGAGCTGCGGCCAAGGCATCGTGGCCGTCAACTAAAAGAGCTCGCGCACTCAGGACCCAGTCGCGCCGGATGTGCGCGGGTTTCAGCGTGAGACGCGGGTCACGTTTCCATAGGATGGTGCGCTCGCCGGAGGGTTGATCCACCAATATGAATGAGATCTGGCTTGGGCAATTTCTGGTCAGAACGAGACGGGACTGAATGGTCGCTTTCTTGAACTCTCGCCTCTGCAATTCGCCCGCTGAATCATCTCCAATGGAACCGATATATCGCGCGGAGAGGCCCCAATGCGCGCAGGCCATCAAAGCGCTGGCAATTTGTCCGCCCGGAAAAACAGCGACGGTGGAAAGTTCAAGTTTTGAGTTAAATTCTGGGAAACGTGGAAGCTGAATGACGGTATCGGTTGCGTTGATGCCCACCCCGAGAACGTCAGTAAGGCGCAGCGGATTTTCGAGACGAGGCATGGGCCTGTACTTTAATTGAGGTGAAGGTGAATGAAAAGTGCGCCTGCAGGAAAAATTGTGACGTGAGCGATTGCGCGTGAAGAACGCGTGTGATAATAGATTTGTTTGCTGCGTGTAACAAGAGCGTTAGTAAGGCGATGATGGGAAAGTCGGCGCGCCGACAAATCTGAATGCCACTCCGCGAATCCGAAGCGATTGTGTTGCAAAGTTATCCGCTCGGTGAAGCGGATCGCTTGGTGAGTTTTCTGAGTCGGTCCTTAGGGCGAGTGCGCGGTGTTGCGGCAGGCGCACGACGGCCGAAGAGCAGGTTCGGCTCGACACTGGAACGCATGTCGCACGTGCGCATTTGGTTTTTCGAGCGCGAAACGCGCGATTTGGTACGAATCAATCAGTGCGAGCTTTCCGAATCGTTTGTGGGAGCGTTTCAGGATTATTCAGCAGGACTGGCGCTCACGCTGTTTGCTGAAATTACGGAGACCGTGTTGCCGGAGCGTGAACCGGCGGATTCCTATTTCCGGCTGCTTTTGCTCACGGCGCAAAACGTCAAGCGTACGAAGCAGGTGGATCTGCCGCTGACGTACTTTGCGCTATGGACCGTCCGGCTCGGCGGGTGGCTTGGCTCGTTTCAGCAATGCGCTCGATGCGGCCGGCCACTCGAAAGAGGAGTTTTCGTCAATCCAGTGACGCCGGGCGCGTTTTGCGAGTCGTGCCGCGTATCGGGAATGCGTGCGCTGCCGGCAGGCGCCGCTGCAACGGTGCTGAAAATTCTGAGTGAAAGGCTCGATAAATTGAATTCAAGTGATTTTTTAAGGCCGGCCTTAATTGCGCTGACGGATTATTTTTTGGATGTGATTGAACATCAGGCGGAACGTAAATTGAAGGCGCGCGAGATTTTGGAGAGTGCCTCGTGAGCATCCGGCGGCATCGCGAAAGAAATGCAAAGAAACACTTGAAACAAGCTGCAAGAAACGGCAAGGGCGCAAAATTGACCGGCCTGTCGCTGCAAGCCGTGATTTTTGCGCTGGAAAACTACTGGGCGGATCAGGGCTGCATTGTTCAGCAGCCTTACGATGCCGAGGTCGGCGCCGGCACAATGCATCCGGAGACCTTCTTTCGTGTGCTGGGTCCGGACCCCTATCGCGTGGTGTATGTGCAGCCGAGTCGTAGGCCCGCCGATGGCAGATATGGAGAAAATCCGAACCGGCTGTACAAGCACACGCAGCTTCAAGTGATACTTAAACCAGCGCCAGTCGATGTGCAAAACTTGTACTTGAAGAGCTTGCTCGCTTTGGGGATTAATCTGAAGGAGCATGACGTTCGATTTGAAGAGGACAACTGGGAATCTCCAACGCTTGGCGCGTGGGGCGTGGGCTGGCAGGTGCTTCTGGACGGTCTAGAGATTACGCAGTTTACATACTTTCAACAGTCAGGTGGTTTGGATCTCGATCCTGTCTCCTGCGAACTAACTTACGGCCTCGAGCGTATCGCAGCGTTTCTTCAGGGCGTTGATAGCGTTTTTCAATTGCGTTGGTCGGATACGGAAAGCTACGGGGACATACGCCTTGGGGAAGAGGAACAATTTTCGACCTACAGCTTCGAGTGGGCGGATCCAAAGCGCACGCGCGAGTTATTCGATCTCTGTGAAAAAGAGGCAAAATCCATCCTCACGCGCCGCGAACGGACCATCGCCGGAGCACAGGGGGGAAGCGGCCGCGGTGCGCCCATTCTGGCCGCGTACGATTTTTGCCTGAAATGTTCTCACTTTTTTAATGTACTGGATTCGCGCGGCGCCATTTCCACTACGGAACGAGCCGCGCTAATCGCACGGGTACGGGCGCTTTCTTGCGAAATCGCCAGAGATTACTGTCAGGCGAAGGGTTGGATGGAGCCTGCGCTTCCGACGCATACTGCAAAGCAGGAAGCACACGAGCAGGTGCGCCGATGAAGAAGAGTGGGACATTTCTGTTTGAGGTCGGATGCGAGGAAATTCCCGCAGGACTGCTAGCGAGGGCCGCGAAGGAGCTTAAGGAATTACTTGAAAGGCACTTTTCGGCGAGCAAAATTTTGGTGGACTCTGTTGCCACCTACGGTGCCCCGCGGCGATTAGCTGCGCTGTGCGGTGCCGTTCTGCTGAAGCAGGCAGACGAAGAGAGCGAGGTTCTGGGGCCGCCCAAGTCGGTGGCGTTCGACGATGTCGGCCGGCCGACACGCGCGGCGGAAAGCTTCGCGGAGAAACAAGGGATTCCAGTTTCCGCGATGTACACGACCATGACGTCGCGTGGAGAATATTTGGCCGCGCGACGCGTCATTCATGGCAAGCCGGCAAGCGACCTTCTTGCTGAAATTTTACCCCGGGTAATGCGCGAGCTGAGTTTTCCTCGCTCCATGTATTGGACTGGCAAGAAGGGCGCACGCTTCATTCGGCCAGTGCGCTGGATCGTCGCTCTTCTGGACGGGAAGGTGGTGCCATTTGAGTACGAGGGCGTAGCTTCGGGCGATCAGTCAGAAGGGCATCGCTTTTTGGGAAGCTCCAAAATTCAGGTGCAGGGGCCGAAGGATTACCTGCAGAAATTGCGACGCAATTTCGTTATGGCTGATCCGGCGGAGCGACGAAAGAAAATAGAGCGCGAGATCCGGGCAATCACGACGCGTGAAAAATGGCTGCTGCACGAGGATGCTGGTCTTCTCGATCTGGTGACCTATCTGAACGAGTATCCGACAGTCATTCGCGGTGATTTCGACCCGCGCTTTCTGGATCTGCCTTCCGAGGTGATCATTACGGTGATGCGCGATCACCAAAAGTACTTTGCTGTGGAAAATCGTCGTGGCGAGATCCAGCCGCACTTTCTCGCGGTGATTAATTTGGACAGGGATCGCGCCGGGCTTGTAGGACGCGGCCACGAAAGAGTCCTGCGTGCTCGGTTAGCGGACGCACAATTCTTCTGGCAGTCTGACCAGAAGCTCCGCTTAGCCGACTACGGCGAAAAGCTCGCGCAGATTACCTACGAGTTGCGCCTTGGTAGCTACAGCGCAAAAACCGAACGCATGCGGCACCTGGCACGGAAGTTTGCTGGAAATTGGTTTGATTCGGGGATTCACGGCGCAGATATTGCAGCTGCCGATCGCGCAGCCCAACTGGCAAAGTGCGATTTGGCCACAGAAATGGTGAGAGAGTTCACCGAATTGCAGGGAATCATGGGCGGCCTGTACGCAAGAGTTCAAGGAGAAGATGAAGATGTCGCGTGGGCCATTTATGATCATTACAAACCGGCAGGCGCCGAAGATTCTATCCCAAGAAATCTTACGGGCTGTGCCGTATCGCTTGCGGATAAATTGGATTCCGTGGTGGCATGCTTTGCGGTGGGGATAATTCCGTCCGGTTCCAGCGATCCGTTCGCCTTGAGACGCGCCGCAGCTGGAATTGTTCAGATTTTACTTGAACGCAGCCTGCCTTTTTCTCTATCGGCAGCCATTTCGGCGGCAGCGCAGGCGCTGGCAGCGAATACTCCAAAAGTTGAAGTGAAACCTGAAGTGGAGCGAAACGTCTTGGAGTTCATCGGCGAAAGAGCAAAATACTTTTTCCGCGAAAAGGGTGGGTTTGCTTATGACGAGGTGAACGCGGCGATGGCCGCCGGCGCGGACGATTTGGTGGATGTGCGCAATCGTGTGGTGGCGCTTAAAGCCATTCGGCGCTCCAAAAATTTTGAGCCCCTGGCGATTGCGTTCCGACGGATCCGAAAAATTCTGGAAAAGGCAGATGCCGATGGGGGCCGCACGGAAAGCGTAAATATGGAATTGCTGCAAGTGGATGCAGAGCGCAATCTGTACTCGGAAGCGCGGGCGGCGGCAGAACGAGCTGCTGTGCAAAAACGCGCAGGAAAATATAAGGAAGCGCTCGAGGCAATTGCGGAGTTGCGACCGGCGATTGATCGGTTTTTTGACGATGTGCTGGTGATGGACAAAGACGAGAAAATACGGAGGAATAGGCTCGCATTGCTGGGAGGTTTGCTGAAAGAATTTTCTACGATTGCTGACTTCTCGGAAATGGTTGCGGAAGAGAAGTAATTCTGGGGTTTGGGATTCTTTGCGTGCGAGCGGTTTGCGTCGGCGCGCCGACATTTTATGAGGTGTGGCAAAATTTGAACAGAAAGAGGGAGCTGTGAAATACGTTTACTTCTTTGGAGCAGGGAAGACCGAAGGCAATGGTCAAATGAAAGACGTGCTGGGTGGCAAGGGCGCCGGTTTGGCGGAGATGACGCGGATCGGGTTGCCGGTGCCGGCCGGCTTTACGATTTCCACGGAAGCTTGTGATTTTTATTTCAGGCACGGGCGCAAGTATCCCAAAGAATTGGCGGCACAGGTGAAAGCGAATTTGAGCCGCCTCGAAAAAGTCACCGGAAAGAAGTTGGGTGATGTTCGCGATCCTTTGCTTGTTAGTGTTCGCTCTGGGTCGGCGCGGTCCATGCCGGGAATGATGGAAACGATTCTGAACCTTGGATTGAATTCCGGCTCCGTAGAAGGGCTGGCGAAAAAAACAGGCAACGAACGTTTTGCCTACGATGCGTACCGTAGGTTTGTACAGATGTATTCGAGCGTTGTGATTGGATTGCCAAAAGATGAGCTTGAAGCGAAGCTGCGCGACTTAAAGAATTACTTAAATGTCAAAGATGACACGCAGATTCCCGCTGAGAATTTGAAGGAGCTGGTTCGCGATTACAAAAGCTATTTCAAAAGCAAAACAGGCAAAGAATTTCCCGAAGACCCGCAGGAGCAACTGTGGGGTGCGATTGGCGCTGTCTTTGAATCGTGGATGGGCGAGAAGGCGGTCACGTATCGCCGAGTGGAAAAAATCACCGGTCTGCTCGGTACGGCGGTGAACGTTGTGCAGATGGTTTTCGGAAATGCAGGAGACGACTCGGGCACCGGAGTGTGCTTCACTCGCGATCCTTCGACGGGGGCAAAGGTTTTTTTTGGCGATTTTCTTATCAACGCACAGGGCGAGGACGTTGTGGCCGGGATTCGCACTCCGATGCACCTTCGTGAAATGGCCAAGCGCATGCCGAGAGTGTACAAGCAACTGGAGAAGGTTCGCGAAACCCTCGAGCGGCATTATCGCGACATGCAGGACATGGAATTTACTGTCGAGAACGGAAAGCTTTACATGCTGCAAACGCGGACCGGCAAACGTTCGCCGGCCGCGACTTTTCAAATTGCGATGGACATGGCCAATGAAGGACTCATCACGCGCGAACAGGCCATTGAGCGAATTCAGCCAGATGATATTGAGCGGCTTTTTTATCCTGTGATTGATCCCTCCACCAAAAGGGATGAACTGACGAAACGCAAAATCGCAACGGGTGTAAACGCTGTTCCCGGAGCGGCGGGAGGCAAAGCAGTTTTTTCAGCGCATGAGGCGGAGGAATGGGCATCGCGCGGCGAAAAGGTGATTTTGGTGCGCCGCGAAACGAGCCCGGAGGACGTTGGCGGCATGCACGTGGCGCAGGGAATTTTAACGGCCACCGGGGGGAAAACGAGCCATGCTGCGGTGGTTGCGCGCGGCTGGGGGAAATGTTGCATCGTTGGATGCGAGGTGTTGGACATTGACTACGCCAAAAAAATGATGCACGTCAACGGGCACAGCATTGCGCAGGGCGATTGGCTGACGCTCGATGGTAGCGAGGGTACTGTTTATGAAGGCGAAATTCCTCTCGCGCGACCCGAACCGCCGAAGGCTTATTCCGTGGTGATGGGCTGGGCCGACCAGATTCGCAAACTGCGCGTGCGCACCAATGCGGATACGCCCTTCGATGCGCGACGCGCGCGCGAAATGGGCGCCGAAGGCATCGGTCTTTGCCGCACCGAGCACATGTTCTTCAAAGATTTTGAGCAGCCGGAGAAGAGCATTGACCGCCAGCTCGCCATTCAAGAAATGATCATCGCCGATAGTCGGGAAGCCCGGCAGAGGGCGCTCGAAAAGCTCCTTCCATTTCAACGCCGTGATTTCATCGGCATTTTTGAGGCCATGGATGGCTTGCCGGTAACCATTCGCCTGATTGATCCGCCCCTGCATGAATTTGTTCCACACGAGAGGCCGCAGCAGGAAGAGCTCGCGCGGAAAATCGGCGTACCGGTGGAAACAGTGATTCGCCGAGTGGAACAATTGCATGAAGCCAATCCGATGTTAGGGCATCGCGGCTGCCGTCTGGCGATCACCTATCCGGAGATTCTCGAAATGCAGGTCCGTGCAATCATCGAAGCGGCAATCGATTGCCAGAAGCGCGGAGTTAAAGTATTTCCTGAAATCATGCATCCGCTCACTATGGCCAAAAAGGAAATGAAAATCCTTGAAGAGGCGACCCGCCGCGTAGCCGACGAAATCATCGCAAATAATAAAGTAAAACTTGAATATCTTGTCGGGACGATGATCGAGCTTCCGCGTGCCGCGCTGATTGCCGATCAGATTGCGGAGATTGCCGAATTTTTCTCGTTTGGAACCAATGACCTGACGCAAACAACCATGGGTCTTTCGCGCGACGATGCGGGAAGATTTCTGCCGGAATATGTGGACGAAAAAAAGGCAGGGATATTTGCTGCCGATCCGTTCCAGACGCTCGATCAGGAGGGAGTTGGGCGGCTGATTCGATGGGCGATCGAGCGCGGACGCAAAACGCGGCCGAAACTGAAAGTCGGCATCTGCGGCGAGCATGGCGGGGATGCGCCGAGCGTCAAATTCTGCCATAGGGTGGGCATGAACTACGTAAGCGCTTCACCTTTCCGCGTGCCTATTTCGCGATTGGCGGCGGCGCAGGCAGTGATGGAAGAGAAATCGAGCCAAAGAAATGGAAAAGAGCCCAAGGTTAAAAGGTGATGGGCCAGCGCTCATTCGTCATCGGCATCTGCGGCGGCACGGGTTCCGGCAAAACCACGATTACCGACCGCCTCTCCAATGCTCTTTCCGGAGACGGGGTAGTTGTTTTGCAGCAGGACCATTACTATAAGGATCTCTCGCATTTGTCGCTTGCCGAGCGGGCGCAGCGCAACTTTGACCATCCGAACGCTCTGGACACACCTTTATTCATCGAACACCTAGGACTGTTGCGCGAAGGCCACGCCATCGAGCGCCCGGTTTACGATTTCACAGAGCATCGGCGGCTTCCGGAGACCCTCAGAGTCGAATCCCGGCCGGCGATTCTCGTCGAAGGAATTCTGATTTTTGAGAGCCAAGCCTTGCGAAATTTGATGGACTTGAAAATTTTCGTGGATACAGACGCTGATTTGCGTTTTATCCGGCGGTTGGTGAGGGACATCCAGGAGCGCGGCAGGACGCTCCACTCGGTGATTGAGCAGTATCAGCAAACGGTGCGGCCGATGCATTTGGAATTTGTCGAACCCAGCAAACGCTACGCCGATATCATCATTCCGGAAGGCGGGCACAACGAGGTGGGCATTGATCTGGTGATTCAAAAAGTGCGCTCGTTGTTATCGCAGTAGAGGCTGCGGCATCAGGGCGGAAAGCCGCCGCCATTACGTCGGCATCTTTAAGAAAAAATAAAGTCCAAGAAAAAAGAAAATTCCATCGGGCGCCCACGCCGCGAGAAACGCGGGGAGCTGGCCTACGGATCCCATCGCTTCAAAAAGGGCGGCAACGGACCAATAGGCGATTGCAATGCCGATCGCCAGGGCAATACCGCCCACTGCTCCACGTGTGCCGACCAACAGTGCAAACGGGATGGACAGAAGAATGATGATCGCGCACATCAGAGGAAAGGCGAATTTTTTGTGCCATTCGATCCACAGGCGCGAGGTCTCGAATCCGGCTTTTTGCAGGCTCTCAATGTAGTTTCGCAGGCGCCACCAGTTCAGCTGATTATACCGGAATGCCTGGCGCTTGAAGTAAGAGGGACGCTCCGCCATTTCCGGGAAGGAATCGACCAAAAAAGTTCGATATGAGGTGACGGTGGCGCCGGAAAAGTCGCGAACCCAGCCTTTTTCGAGAACCCATGCGTTGAGATTTGGTTCCCAGTAACCGCGCGAAGCGTAGATGCGGCGGGTCATCTGAAATGTATGCGGGTCCAGTGTGAACACGTTCAATCCGCCAAACAGATTTTGGTAGGGGTCGAAGAATTCGTAGTTCAGAATGTCGTCGTTTTCGCCGACGATCCACTGATGCGCGGGCTGAAAGTAAGTCTGCGACGGGCGGCCTTCGATCTGGTCATGCAGCGCATCCTGCCGCTGGTTTGCGTAGGGCAAAATCGTGTCGTCCAGGAGGAACATGCTGCCGCTCAACAGGGCTCCGGCAAGGATGAGCGGCAGCGCGATGCGGTAAAGGCTCATTCCGGAGGCTTTCAGCGCAGTGATTTCATTATTTTTTGCGAGCAGACCGATGGTGATTAGTGTGGCGACTAGAGCGGCAAGAGGCGCAAGCTGATAAAGCATCATCGGCACCAGATGGGCAAAGTAGCTGAAGACGACCGACACGGGAATGTGGTTTTTGGCGATGTCCCCGAGCAGATCAAACAGAGTAAAGGCGTCGAAAAGGGACATGAACGCAGCCAGCATGAGCACAAGCCAAAAAAAGAATGTTCGCAGCAGGTAAAGATCAAGAATCAGCGGGAATGCGCGAGTATGGTAATCGCGCGGACGAGAGCCTTCGATTTGCAAGGGCGCACGCGAGGCGATGGGGCCGTTGGAAGACTCTGCCGGATAGGGCAAGGACGCTTTTCTGCGCGCGAAACCCCGGCGAAGCGCTTCCGTCCAGCGTTTTTCGGGACGAGTATGCTCAATTCTTCGCAAGAGAATGAGAGCAACGGCAAGGGTCACGACATTGGCAGTCCACACTCCGAGAGCAGGACTGAGCACACGGTTCTGCGCAAAATGAATTCCCGTGACGAAAAATGCGTAGTAGCCGCAGATCAACAGAATGGCCGTCACGAAACCGGCGGCCTTTCCGCCGCGCCGTGGCCGCACGGCCATGGGCACAGCGAGAAGCGCAAAAAGAAGGCAGGCAATGGGAAGGGCGAATCGTTCCTGCAGTTCCACGCGCGCCTCCTGCCTGCCAGCACCTTTGACGGCCAGCAACTGCCAGGTTGAGCGCTCGCGGTCGTTTAGTGCTCGCGCGCTGCTCTTCGCAGCAGCGGGATTGGTAAGCAGCAAATTCATCGACTCGGTCGCGGAATTTGAGAGGTCGTAGTGAACGGGATCCTTCGGATTGTACTGATGGGTTGAAACATCGTCGAAGCGAAGCGTCAGCTTGCCGTTGTCGGAATCACCCATTACAATGGCGTTTTTCGCCACGGTGATTTGCGAGCCTTCAGACGAATTGTCTCTCGCCAGGAAGACGTCGCGCCAGCGTGTGCCCGCAGCGCTGACGTCCTGAACGTAAAGAACTACGTGGGGAAAACGTTCGTTAAAGACGCGCGGCTGAATTGCGAGCGAAGCCTGCGAGGCGCGCAGACGGGTTTCGAGAGAGCTGAGAGTTCGCAGGGACAGGGGGCCAAGCCAGAGCGTGATACAAAACGTAAAAAGAGTGGCCGTTAGAGCGATCGCGCCAATGGGAACAAGCAACCGCCGGAGACTCACGCCGGACGCATTCAGCGCGACGATTTCACTGTCGGCCGAGAGTCGCCCTAAGCCAATCAGTACTCCGACCAGAACGGCCATCGGCACAGTGAAAATCAAAACCGACGCCAGCGAGCAAAAAACCAGCACAGCGGTTTCGCGGAGGGTGGCGGCGTGCTGGACGACCAGAGTCATCAAGCGCACGAGTTGCGGGACAAAAAAGACGAATGTAAACACAGCAAGACCGAGGAGGAAATTGGATGCAACTTCGCGGCAGACGTATCGATCAAGAATGCGCATTGTCGCGCAGGTGAATTCTAGCACGAGCGCCGAAAGAGCACCGGAGGCCTGGGGCAGATGAGCCGAGTGCATCTGGTTTTGCTATGGCACATGCATCAGCCGCAGTATCGAGACCCGCAGACCCGCCGCTACGTTTTGCCGTGGACGCGTTTGCATGCCCTGAAGGACTATTGGGGCATGGTGCGCGCGCTCGAACCGTTCCCGCATGTTCACGCGACGTTCAACATTGTGCCGTCGCTTGCCGTGCAAATTGAGGAGTACGCCAGCGGCAAATTTCGGGATCCGTGGTTCGATGTAGCGTTGAAAGCGGCCGAGGAGCTCGATGACGCGGATAAGCGCGCCATCCTGGAGCGGGCTTTTCAGGTGAATTATGAGCGGTTAATGAGCCGCTGGCCGCGTTTTGTGGAATTGTTTCACTGGTCCCAAAGATTAGGGGCGGAGCGTGCGGTTCAGCAATTCAGCATCCGCGACTGGCGCGATTTGCAATTGCTTTCGCAGCTTGCCTGGATGGACGAAGAATATCTGGCCGGTGATCCGGTTGTTTCGGCGCTGGCGCGCCAGGGCGCCAACTTTTCAGAACAGAACAAGGAAAATTTTCGCAAAAAACACGATGAGGTGCTGCGCGATGTTTTGCCGGAATACCGCCGCGCCGCAGAGAGAGGACAGATCGAAATTTCCACGACGCCTTTTTATCATCCGATTCTGCCGCTGCTTTGCGATTCGGAAATTGCGCGCGTGGCGAACCCGTACACGCCTTCGCTCTTCCCTCCCTTCCGGTTTCCCGAAGACGCGCGCGAGCAGCTGACGCGGGCGCGCGAATATCACCGCCAACTTTTTGGGCTTGAGCCGCAGGGTCTATGGCCGTCGGAGGGATCTGTCTCGAGCGAGGTGCTTCGCATTGCGGCGGATTTGGGCTTTCGCTGGTTCGCGACGGATGAAGGCGTGCTCGGCCGCACGCGCAATATCGGGTTTTGGCGTGATGGCGCCGGTATTCCGGAGAATGCGCGCGAGCTGTATTCGCCGTGGCGATTCCATGCCGGAGGAAAAGAAATCTACGGCTTTTTTCGGGACCACTACCTTTCCGATTTAATCGGATTCGTTTATTCGCGCATGCAAGCGGCGGAAGCGGCCGCGGATTTTCACCGAAGGCTGCGGGACATTGGCGCCCGTTTTTCGTCCGACCATCCTGCCACGGTGTGCGTCATTCTCGACGGCGAAAATGCCTGGGAATATTATCCGGGCAACGGCCGCGAATTTTTGAGGCAAGTTTACGGGCGCATTGCAGACGACGCGGACATTCGTGCGCTTACGATGAGCGAAGCAATCGCGGCAACGCGTGATATCAGCACGCTCGAAGGCATATTCCCTGCATCCTGGATCAATGCCAACTTCGACGTTTGGATAGGCCATTCGGAAGACATTCGCGCTTGGGAGCTTTTGCGAGGCGCTCGCCAGACTTATGCCGACGTGTTGTCATCACAGCGAAAAACCGCGGATGGGCCGGCGCCTGATTTCGTTCGCGCCCGGGAAGCGCTGCTTGCGGCGGAAGGAAGCGATTGGTGTTGGTGGTACGGTCCGGAGCACAGCTCTTCGAACGATCAGGAGTTCGACCAACTTTACAGAAAGCACCTCCAGGAAGTGTACGCTGCGCTTGGCAGAGAAGTTCCGCAGGAAATCACGCAGCCGATTAAGCGAGTTTTCCATGGAGTGAAGGCCGTGCCCCCGACAGATTGGATTGCGGCAAAAGTGGACGGGCGAGTGAGCTCGTACTTTGAATGGCTGGGCGCTGGCTATTACGCGCGCGGGCGGCGCGGTGGAGCGATGCACGGGCATGCGCAATTTCTAAACGAGATTTTTTATGGTTTCAGCGACGAGTTTCTGTTTATTCGCGTGGACCCTCTTCGGCAGGCGCTTGGTGAATTGCCAAGCTGCGAGTTCAAATTGGTTTTTGAGGCGCAAGCGCAGGTTGAGATCTCGATTCGGCTCGAAAACGGGAAAGTGGTGAGCTATTTCGCCAAGCGCACAAGCGATGTTCTTGCCCTGGCGGATGAAGACTTGCGCGTCGCAGCCGACAAGGTGCTTGAGCTTCGCCTGGCGCGGCGGCTCTTCGCGCTCGAAGGCCAGGCGGCCATTCGCTTCAGCGCATCGCTTTGGAGTGATGGTTTGCCGCTGGACCTTTTGCCGCGCGAAGGATCAATTGAATTGCCGCTTGGCGAAGAGTTTTTCGCATGGCCGGCATCGCGAGCCCATGATTAAAGATGAGTGTAGATACGATAGAGTAAATAGAAGAGGAAAGGGTTGACAGATTTTTCTGGGCGCGTATAGTGCGCATGTACCTCTCAGAATAATACAGGGCGTTTGCACGAAACCAAGTGAAGGCCACGCTTTATAGATTCCGAAGTGCGCGCGAGAGCGCATTCAGTCGCGGAGCCCTCGTTTGCGCTGCGGTTGTCTTGCTCGGTTGTTTTGCGGTTTTTTGCCTGAAAAGCTCAACACCGGCATTTGCAATCCCGCTTATTCAAGAGCAGGCCGCCCGCGTGTCCTTTTCCGCACCAACTCGGAAACCGGCGGAGAATCTTGGCGCCTTCACGTGGCGGTTTGAGCCCAACGTAGGACAGAGCGCTCCTCGCGTGAAATTCATAGCTCACGCGAGCAACGCTTCCGTTTTTTTTACGCAAGAGAGCATTTATTTTTCGTGGGATTCTCCGCCACGGCCGCATGGACGACAGGATACTGCGCGTCAAGACTCTTTGCAGATTGAATTCGCGGGCTCCGATTCGCTGGCGCAGCCGATTGGTAAAAGAGAACTGCCCGAAAAGACCAATTACTTCATCGGGCGCAATGCAGCGGATTGGCATACAAATATCCCCAATTACGCGGAGATTCTTTATCCCGTGCTGTATACCGGAGTGAGCGCGCGAATCTATGGCGACCCGCACGGGCTTGAATATGATCTCGCGGCAAAGAGCGGAAGTGCCGTCAGTCGGATTTTGCTGCGAATCAACGGTGCGCACATTCATCTGGATCGTTACGGTAATTTGCGGATGCGTGCCGAGGCTCATTCAGTGACAATGCGGCGGCCGGTTGTGTATCAGATCGCAGGCGGAAGACGCAGCAGAATTTCCGGTGCGTATAAAATTACTGGACGTGACAAGGTCGCGTTCGTGATTGGAAAGCATGCGAAAGACGCGACAATTCTCATCGATCCCATCATTTCCGTTGCGTATACGACCTTTCTCGGTGGCGCCGGTGCAGAGAAGGGAAATAGTGTCGCCGTTGACTCCGCAGGCGCCGTTTATGTCGGCGGAACGACCACGCTGCCGAACTTTCCCGGCGATACCGCAACGCTTACCGATGGTCCTGCCGCAGGGAATCCCGTTTTGTTCGCTGCAAAAATCGACCCAACGCAAAGCGGCGCCGCTTCGCTTGTATATCTGGATTTCATCGGCGGGTCAGCGACCGAGCAGGGCGGGATGGTCGCAGTGGACAATTCAGTTGCGCCGCCAAATCTTGCAATCGTCGGATGGACGACTTCTACTGATTTTCCAACCACAGATCGCAGCACTCTCAATGGCCCGTCGGATTTGACCATCACGGAACTGAACGGAACCGGAACCAGCGCCCTTTATTCCAGGTACTTTGGCGGAAGCGGCGCAGAGGCCACGCAGAATTTCGCCGGAGTTGCCACCGATTCCGTGGGCGACGTCTTTGTCACGTCGGACACAAGTTCGATTGACCTTCCCATTGCCAATCCTGCAACTGCCCTAAGCGCCATCTATGGCGGAGGCGCCAGCGATGGATTTATCGCTGAATTTGCGCCCGGACTGTCTCCGACCCCCGGCGCGCTTCTTTACTCAACCTATCTGGGAATCAATGGGCAGGTCGGCAGCACAAGCATTGCAGTAGATGGGAGCGGGCAAATTTATGTCGCTGGATTCACTTCGTCGTCCGTTGGTTTTCCGTTCACGAAGGCGTTTCAGTCAAGTTATGGGGGTGGCGCGTTTGATGGTTTCGTGATGGAAATTAATCCCACGGCGGTGGGCCCGACGGGCGTGGTCTACGCGAGCCTTCTCGGCGGCAGCAGCTCGGATCAGATATTGAGCATTGCGCTCGATAGCGCCAGTCCGCCGGACGCCTATCTCGCGGGCGTTACGCAATCGATCGATTTGATTCCTCCCTCGGGCGTTACAAATGCGCCGCTCCAATCGACGCTTGCGGGAAGCGCGAATGGATTCTTTGCCGTTGTCAATCAATCCACCGGCTCCCCTGTGTTGCAATACCTGACCTATCTCGGCGGAAGTTCATCCGACTCGGCCCAGTCGGTTGCCGTGGTGTCGCCCGCGCAGGTATATGTAGCGGGAACCGCAACTTCGGCGAACTTTCCGGTCATGTGTTCGCTTCAGGGATTTTCGGGAACGCAGGACGCGTTTATCTCGGAGTTCAATCCAACCGTTGGTGGAAGCTCGTCGCTGATTGCGACAACGCTTCTTGGCGGAACTGTGACAACGGAAGCAAATTCGGTGACCGCAGACTCGGCTGGTGATGCCATCGTTTTTGGAGATACTCTTTCGCCCGATTATCCGCTGGCCGGAAATCCCAATACCGGTTTTCAGCCAACCTGCGCCAGTTGCAGCGCAACTCCGGCGCTCTCCGATGCGTTCTTGACCAAAGTGAGCGCAAACACAAGTCCCTCCGGTTGTGTTGCCTTTAATCCCTCGCCTGCCAATATCGGAACGTTCGCAGACGGAACCACGTCGCCGCCACTGAATATCCTGCTCACAAATTCTGGAAACGCAAATTTGAATATCACCGGCGTTACCGTTACAGGCGCCAATAGCACGGATTTTTCGCAGACGAACACGTGTCTCACGAGTTCTCCCATCGCTCCCGCCGGGACTTGCGACTTCTCGGTCACTTTCAGCCCCACGATTATTGGACCAGAAACAGCAACTTTGCAGGTCACCGACGATGGTGTGGGCAGCCCCCAGACTCTCACCCTCAATGGAACCGGAACCGGCGTCGGCGTGACGCTCTCGCCCACATCTCTGAGTTTTCCGAACACCGCGCAGGGCCAAACGAACACGCTCACAGCGACGCTTACGAACACAGGCAATGACAGTTTGACCATCAGTGGACAGCAGCCGCAAATTCAGGGCACAAACGCGCAGGATTTCGTATTTTTAAGCACCTCGACTTGCACGCCGGCAGCCACGCCGACGTTGCCTCCGGGAGGCTCATGCACGATGGACGTGCAATTCGCCCCAATCGAGCCAAATCCGCCGCAACAGCTCTCTGCACAGGCAGTTGTCTCGCTAACGGATAACACGAATCAAGCCACTCAAACGGTATCGGTTCCGCTTTCCGGAACGGAGGTCGCCGCGACGCCGGGAATTCTGTTCGCGCCGCCTTCGCTCGCGTTCGGAAGCCAGAACGTCGGCACATCGACCGCACCACAAACGATCACCGTGACAAACAATGGCAGCGCCGTTCTGGCCATCTCAAGTGTCAGCATTGCCGGCGCGGATCCAACAGATTTTTCGGAGACCAATACCTGTCCGATAGCGCCCAATGGGACGTTGGCGATAAACGCGAATTGCTCCATCTCGGTTGTCTTTCAACCGACCGCGACGGGGCCACGCAGCGCTGCAGTCTCCGTTGCGGATAACGCGAGCGGGTCGCCACAGACGGTCGCTCTGACGGGTACGGGAACTGCGGCAGGAGTGAGCCTCACGCCGTCGAGTCTCACGTTCGCAGGACTGAATCCCGGAAGCGGTCCCAGTGCACCGCAAACCGTCACGTTGCAAAACACTGGAACCGGCCCTCTCACAATTTTGAACGTGAGCATTACGGGCAGCAACCCTTCTGATTTTGCTATCTCTGGAAACAATTGTCCCGTCGGGCCGTCTGCGACACTGAATCCCGGAAACTCTTGCTTAATCAACGTCACGTTCAATCCCACGGCCACCGGCTCGCGCTCCGCGTCGCTGGCAGTCTCCGACGATGCTACGCCGTCTCCGCAGTTCGTGGCGCTCAGCGGGACCGGAACATCTCCGGCGATAGCTTTTTCGACGGGCACTTTGCAATTTGCAAGCACGCTTTTGAATGCGCAGGCAGGGAGCCAGCCGGTTCAGGTCAAAAATTCAGGGAACGGGCCTCTGGTGATTACCAGCGTCACGACGGTGGGCATCAATGCCGGCGATTTTCAGGTCTCCGGGAGTTGCGTAGGGTCAAACGCAAGCGTCACCGTACCGCCCGGCGGCAGCTGCGATATTGATGTCAATTTTGTGCCTACGGCGATCGGCTCGCGCAACGCTGCTTTGAGCGTCGCCGATAACGCGCCCGCCAGCCCGCAGCAGCAAGTGTTGATGAAAGGCACAGGTGTGGATTTCCAGCTCGCGCCAATTCAGGGCGGCTCCACGTCCGTTAGTATTTCTGCCGGAGAGACAGCGACCTTCAGCATGCAGGCAAACTCACAGGGATTTTCCGGAGCCGCTCAATTGGCCTGCGGGAATTCCATCCCCGCCGCAACGTGCACGGTTACGCCGGCGCAAATCAACATTTCTTCAACTCAATCAGCGCCATTCGGCGTGAATATTAGTACAACAGCACGCGCTGCCATCCCGCTTTGGTGGCCGCTTTCACGGCACGAGCCCCTGGCGCCGCTGCCGTTGTTTTCGCTTTTGGTTGCCTTCTTCGTGCTGATTGCGCTCGCCATGGTGCGGAACCGTAGGCCCACGCTCGTGCCGTTGCTTTTGTTGCTCGGAGGGTTTTTACTTGCTTCCTGCGGAGGCGGCAGCGGCAACTCGTCTCCCAACGGTACGCCGGCAGGGAACTATACGGTCACCATCACAGCGTCTGTTCCGGGCGCGAGCCGTTCGGTGAATCTTTCCGTAACGGTACAATGAAACGTAGCCGAGTCAGAACTGTTTGATCGCCAGGTCACGCGGGTTCTGTCCAACCGGAATCATCGCAATCAGGCATCCGTCGGGGCTGCCGGAGGCCTGCGAGCAAGCCTGGGTGCGAATTACGGCAACATCATTCGAGCCCCGATCGACGGCAAGAAGTGTATGGCCAAGCGGCGTGAAAGCCACGAGGCCCGGGCGGCGGCCAATGCGAATCGGCTGCATCACGTGCTGGTTGACAATATCGACCGGCACGATTTGGGAGCCTCCCGGATCAGAAACGTACAGGGTGTTTCCGCCGGGAGAAAGAGCTGCGCGGTCCGGCGCCGAACCTAGCATCAAATAGCTCGATACGTCGTTTGTCCACGTATCAATTGTTATCAGACCATGCGCTGCCGCCGATGGGACGTACAGTTCGTTGCCGTCCGGGCTGAGCACCAGGCTTTGGGGAACTCCGCCAATCTGCAAGTTTGCGACGAGTACACGCCGAATGAGGTTAACCACGGAGATGGCGTTGGAGTTACCCGAGGAGACATAAGCTTTGCTACTATCCGGCAGCACGAGAACTTGCTCCGGCTCGCGCACCACCGGGATTTGCGAAAGAGTGTCGAGCGTCGCCGCATCCAAAACAGAAAGAGTATTGTCAGAACGGTTCGTGACCAGCAGCAATTTCCCGTTTGGCGTGACGCGCGCAATCCACGGCTCGCGTCCCACATGCCTCTGGTCGATAATTTTGCGCGAAGCACAGTCAATTTCCGAAACCGTATCGGAGCCGGACGCGGCGACGTAAGCGCGCGCGCCGTCGGGCGAGAAATCGATGGCGTACGGATTGGATCCGACCGAAATTTGCGCCACCACCCGGTTCTGCCGCGTATCAAAGACCCACACGTAGCCGCCCGTTGTGCTGACGCCCCAGATTTCATCACGATGAGGATTCGCGCGGATACCGCTGGGCGAGGGTCCCACAGCGACGTTTGCGACGTCGCGGAGCGTAACAAGATTTATCGCGCTGAGGGTTCCGTCCGCCGTATTCGAGACATAGGCAAACAGATGCTGACCGGGGCGCAAAAACGATGGCCGGTGCTCCAGAGCAATTTCGCGAGCGGCGACCCCCAAGAGAAAAATCAGCGCGACCAGCAAGCGAATGTTCCAGCGGCGTTTGCCGGATGTTACTCGGGCTTCGGGATGGATGGGCACAGTCGTGCTAGTTCACGGTGCGGTGAAGGACTGCTGCAATGGAATGCACTTCGCTCATCAGCAGCTCGAGTTCGTCGGGAACAATGGATTGCGCTCCGTCGGAGAGCGCGTGGTCGGGATCGTGATGCACTTCCACCAGCAAACCATCCGCGCCCACGGCGACCGCGGCTCTCGAAAGTGGCAATACCTTGTTTCTTCGGCCCGTGCCGTGGCTCGGGTCAACCAGAATGGGCAAATGGCTGCGAATCTGCACCGCGGGCACAACGCTCAGGTCGAGCGTATTGCGCGTGTGATCGGAGAATGTGCGGACGCCGCGTTCGCAGAGCATCACCCGATAATTTCCTTCGGAAAGGATGTATTCGGCAGCCATAAGAAATTCGTCTAACGTGGCCGACATGCCGCGCTTCAGCAAAATCGGCTTGGAAGCCTTTCCCGCGCGTTTGAGCAACGAGAAATTTTGCATGTTGCGCGCGCCAATCTGGATCACATCCGCGTATTTTTCGACAAGCTCGATGCTTTCGTTGTCTACAGCTTCCGTGACGATGCCCAGTCCGAACTCCTCGCGTATCTCAGCCATTAGTTTCAGCGCCGGCTCGCCCAGCCCTTGAAAGCTGTAAGGAGACGTCCGCGGCTTGTAGGCTCCTCCGCGAAAAAGATGAACGCCGGCCGCTTTTACATGCGACGCAATCGCTCGCGCCTGCTCGCGATTTTCAATTGCGCATGGTCCGGCAATCATCGCCAGCTTCGCGCCGCCTATGGACACGTCTCCTCCGGGCGTGCGAATTTGAATCACCGTGCTCTCTTCTTTTGCGTCACGACTGACCAGTTTGTAGGGCTTGCTGACTGGAATGCATTCGACGACGCCCGGCATCGCTTCCAGCGAACCAACGTCTACCGGGCCAAAATTGCCGGTAATGCCGATAGCAGTCCGGTTGGATCCGGGAATGGGATGGGCGCGCAAGCCCAAGGATTCAATTCGTTCGCAAACGGCGCGAATCTGCGCGTCGGTGGCATGCGATTGCATAACTACAAGCATTGCGGCAATCTCCTGGCAAAAAGAACCAACGCAAAAACACTACTCCGCTCCGGCAGGTACAGCACAGCGCCTGAAGACGGAAGCGAGCTTCCGAGTTTACTGCATTGAGCGCGAGACCTGCAAACGCTGCCGGAACCGTATGGCGCGAGAGCGGCTGTGCAATTCACTCGGCCACCTCGCTCAGCGATTCGGTAAGCATCAGGGAGGTGATGCGGCGTGATTCCGAAAGTATGGTGCTAAAGATTGCCACCAGTGCGTCGGCATCGAGGGGGCCAGGGTTAGCCCGCTGTACCTGGCGAAGAATCGCTTCCTCGCGCCCGTGATCTCGCATGGGCAGGCCCACATCACGCTTGATTTGTCCCAGTTGAATCGATAGCTGCGCGCGGCGGTTCAATAGTCGAACCAGTTCACGGTCCATTTCGTCAATTCTCCTGCGGTGATCGTTCAAAGTCATTCGCGTTCTCCTCTTTGCATGCTTTCTGCGGCGCATCGTTATTGCAGCTCCAAATCAAAAAAAAAACCGCAAACCCCGTTTCAGGGTTTGCGGCCAAATTCAGCGGTGCTTTGCGCTTCCTGCTACATCTGCGAATCCCTCGCGCGCTCCACTGCGGCCGCTACCCGGAACGGATAGCGGTAGCTAAAGTAAAAATAATAAAATCGCTGCGTGAGCGCGTGTCTCATTTGTCCTAGGAGTTTACGCAACCGGTTTTGCCGCGTCAAGGGCGATTTGCATGTAATTTGCGTAATGTACGCGAATACCATAAAATTGAGCCTTGCTTCTCATAGAAGACGCTTCAGAGGGAATGGAAGAGCCACAGCACAGCTCAATAGGTCCTCATTTTCCCAGCCCTGAATACCGTCCCGAACGCACGAGTCGGCTTTCGCCGCCCGTTTCGATGGATGGCGACATTCGCATTGGGATTCATACTTCAATCGCAGGGAACGTAAACTCAGCTCTCGAACTGGCGTGCAGCATTGGCGCTAACACGCTTCAAATCTTCTCCGCCAGCCCGCGCATGTGGAGCCGCGGCGTGGGCGCATCAAAAGCGGCCGACGCGTCAATGCTGGGCTTTCGCAATCGCCGGCGCGAGCTGCAATTGGCGCCGCTCGTTGTTCATTCGAATTACCTGATCAACCTGGCTTCGCAGCAACCTGTCTTGCGCGCACGTTCCATTCAGGCTTTTCGAGACGAAATCGTTCGCGCCCTTGCCTTGGGCGCGGAGTTTTTGGTGATGCACCCGGGTTGTGCGTGCGGCGGGGAAGTGAACGCGGCGATCGCGTCAATCGCCCGCGGCTTGGAGCGGGCGGCGCGGGGCCTGGATTTCGGGCCGCTGCGAATTTTGCTCGAAAACACTGCCGGACAGGGAACGTCGGTTGGCTCGCGGTTTTCCGAATTGAAGAGCATTCTCGATCTGTGCAACGGGCTTCCGCTCGGTGTCTGCTTGGATACGGCTCACGCGTTTGCTGCGGGCCACGACTTGCGGAGCGAAGCAGGCCTTGAAGGGGCGCTCGAAGAAATTTCCGCGACGGTTGGGCTCGAACGCGTTTTCGTTGTCCACGTGAATGATTCAAAAACGCCGCTCGGTTCGCGCGTTGACCGGCATGAGCACATCGGCAAAGGCAAAATCGGCCGGGAAGCCTTTCGCCGGATTTTGAATCATCCGTTGCTTGCCGGACGGGCGTTCATTTTGGAAACGCCGATTGACCGCGCAGGGGACGACCGCAGAAATGTCAGCACTCTGTGGCGCCTCGCAGGATTCGCGCCGCGCGGCATCCGTGGCGCTCGTGATGGATTTCAGATTCGGAAATCGCAGGCAATCCGCCACGAAAAGCCCTTATGCCGCACAACTAAAGGCCGAGTGAGGGAGAGGTTGCACACGCCTTGAGCGAATACAATCCGCAAGCCATCGAAATCAAGTGGCAGAAATTTTGGGAAGAGACGAAAGCCTTTGAAGCCCCGGACGATTCTCCCGCGCCGAAGTATTACGTTCTCGAAATGCTTCCGTATCCCTCCGGCACGCTGCACATGGGCCACATGCGGAACTACTCCATCGGAGACGCCGTCGCACGCTACAAGCGCATGCGCGGTCTCAACGTTCTACATCCGATTGGATGGGATTCGTTTGGGCTTCCTGCGGAGAACGCCGCCATAAAAAACGGCATTCCACCGCGCCAGTGGACCAATACGAACATTCAGCAGATGAAAGCGGTTTGCAAACGCTTCGGCTTCAGCTACGACTGGCGCCGCGAAATTTCGACCTGCGAGGCGGAATACTACCGCTGGAATCAGTGGCTCTTTCTGAGGATGCTTGAGCGCGGACTCGCGTATCGCAAGTTGAGCAAGGTGAATTGGTGTCCGCAATGCCGGACCGTGCTCGCGAATGAGCAGGTTGTTGACGGCTGCTGCTGGCGGCACGAGACCACACAGGTGGAAGCCAGGGAAATCGAGCAGTGGTTCCTTCGCATCACGAACTATTCCGACGAACTGCTCAATGACATGGCCGAGCTTAAGGAGGGCTGGCCCGAGCGCGTCCTGGTGATGCAGGAAAATTGGATTGGCAAATCGCGCGGCGCTCGCGTCGAGTTCGCGGTCGCGGATTTGGCTGTGGATCCGATCGAAGTATTCACCACTCGCATCGACACAATTTACGGTGTATCGGCCGTCCTGCTTTCGCCGCATCATGCGACTCTGCCGAAACTGATTGCCGGGGTGCCCGGCCGCGCTGCGATCGAGCAGACTCTCGAGGCAATGCGCAAGGTAAACCTGAAAGTTGCCGACCTCGCCACAACTGAAAAAGTGGGCCTGTTTACGGGGCGCTTCGCGCTCAATCCATTCTCCGGTGAGCGCGTGCCCATTTGGGTTGCCAATTTTGTGCTCGCAGAATACGGCACCGGCGCCGTCATGTGCGTTCCCGCCCACGACGAGCGTGATTTCGAATTTGCAGAGAAGTATCGTCTGCCGCGAAAGGTTGTCGTGCAGTCTCTCAGCGGCGAATCGTTGCGCGCCGATCAAATGGAAAGCGCTTACACCTCGTACGGCCGTTCTGTCGCCAGCGGACCCTACACGAGTTTGGATTCCGCGGCGGCCATTGAGAAAATGACGGCCGATGCCGAAGCCAAAGGATTCGGAAAGGCGGCGATCACCTACCGGCTGAAGGATTGGGGAATTTCGCGGCAGCGTTACTGGGGCACGCCGATTCCTGTGGTTTACTGCGACAAATGCGGCATCGTCGGTGTCCCCGACAACGAATTGCCGGTGCGGCTTCCGGAAAATGTCGCGCTCACCGGCGAAGGCAAGTCGCCGTTGGCGAACGCTCCGGATTTCGTAAACACGAAGTGCCCGAAATGCGGCGCTCCCGCGCGGCGAGAAACGGATACCATGGATACATTCGTTGATTCCTCATGGTATTTCTATCGCTATACGGATCCGCACAATGACCGTGCGCCCTTCGATCCTGCCAGACCGCAATATTGGTTTCCCATAGATCAGTACATCGGCGGAATTGAACACGCTATCTTGCATCTGATTTACTCGCGGTTCTTTACGAAAGTGATGCGCGATTTAGGCTTGGTCCGTCACAACGAGCCGGTCCGCCGCCTGTTTTCACAGGGAATGGTGCAAAAGGGCGGTCGCGCCATGTCCAAATCGCACGGGAATGTGGTCGGCGCCGACGAAATGGCGCAAAAATACGGCTGCGATACCGCGCGTATGTACACACTGTTCGCCGCGCCTCCGGCAAAAGATTTGGAGTGGAGCGAAGAGGGAATTGAAGGCTGCTCGCGCTTCTTGCACAAAGTTTATCGTCTCATGGATCGTCACGCCGAAGCTCTGCAAGGAGTAGATAGCGTCTTAAGCGAACGCATCGATCTGGCTCACGCTTCGGCCAAAGAAAAAGCGCTCCTGCGAAAAGCCCATCAAACGCTCCGGCGCGTCACCGGCGATTTCGAAGTTCGCTGGCATTTCAATTCCTCCATCGCGCTGATTATGGAGTTTTACAATGAGATTCAGCTTCAGGAACCGCTCGATGAGGGCGCCCGTCCGGAAATTGTCAAGCGCATCATGGAACTGCTGGTGCTGATGATGACGCCGATTGTCCCGCACATTTCCGAGGAACTGTGGGAGATGCTCGGCCATTCGGGCGGATTAGGCCGCGCTTGCTGGCCCGAATTTCGCGAAGATTTAGCCAGGGAAGAGGAATTCGAGATTCCGGTGCAGATCAATGGGCGCTTGCGCGGCAAAATTCGCGTCGAGAACGGCCTCACCGACGGCGAGATAATTGAGCGCGCCTTGGTAGACCCGCGCATCTCCGAGCTTTTGCGGCGCAAAACCATCGTAAAAACGATTGCTGTCCCGAATAAACTGGTCAATATCGTGATCCGGTAGAATTCAGCAGTGAGCGCGGAGGAAGGAATTCCATGAGTGTGCCGGGCGGCATCATTGTTCTGGATTTTGGCGGGCAGTACACGCAACTGATTGCTCGCCGCATCCGCGAGCAGGAAGTCTTTTCCGCGATTGTGCCCTGCAATGCGCCCCTTGAAGAGATCCGCCCGCTTCGCCCTTCGGGCGTGGTCCTGTCTGGTGGACCGAGTTCTGTCTACGACGCCGGCGCGCCGGTTTGTGACACCGCAGTCCTTCGTTTAGGCCTGCCCGTGCTTGGAATCTGCTATGGCATGCAGTGGATGGCGCATTCGCTGGGCGGAAATGTCGTGAGAGCGGAACGACGCGAGTACGGACCGGCCACGCTGGTGCGCGAAAAGGATTCCACTCTTTTTCGCGGGCTGCCTCGAGAACTGAAAGTCTGGAACAGCCACGGCGATCACGTAATCGGTTTGCCGCCGGGTTTTGAGATTAGCGGCCGGACCAACAATGCGGTCGCCGCGATCGAAGATCCGGCGCGCCATTTGTACGGCGTGGAATTTCATCCCGAGGTTTTGCACACCGAGCGCGGCTCCGAAATTCTCCGCAATTTTGTTTTCGATGTCTGCCATGCTCCGAAAAATTGGAATCGCAGCTCGTTCATTTCGGAAACAGTCGCGGCCATTCGCACGCAAATCGGAGATGCGCAGGCCCTCTGCGCGCTCAGCGGCGGAGTAGATTCGGCCGTGGCCGCGGCACTGGTCCATCGCGCCATCGGAGACCGCCTCACGAATGTTTTTGTGGATACCGGTTTGCTGCGCAAAAATGAATTTCAGGAAACTCTTGACCTGCTTCGCAATCGGCTTGCGTTGAAGGTCTGCGGCGTAGATGCCTCCGCACGCTTTCTTTCGCGGCTGAAGGGTGTGGCCGATCCCGAAGAAAAGCGGAAGCGCATCGGCGCGGAATTTATCGCGGTTTTCGCGGAGGAGGCTCGCCGTCTGACCTCATCGCACCATTCTTCCATGCGCTTTCTGGTGCAGGGAACTCTCTATCCGGACGTAATCGAATCCGTCTCCGTCAAAGGCCCTTCTGCAGTAATTAAGAGCCATCACAATGTAGGGGGACTGCCGAAGGATCTGCCGTTCGAGCTCGTCGAGCCTCTCCGTGATCTGTTTAAGGACGAGGTTCGAAAAATCGGCAGGGAACTTGGCCTTCCCGAAGAAATCCTGGTGAAACATCCTTTTCCCGGCCCGGGTTTGGCGGTGCGCCTGCTCGGTGAAGTGGATGCGGAAAAACTTGCCATTCTTCGTGCCGCCGATGCGATTGTGGTGGAAGAAATCCGCGAAGCGAAAATCTATTCGGACGTCTGGCAGGCCTTTGCAGTTCTTTTGCCGATACGCAGCGTGGGCGTGATGGGCGACTACCGCAGCTATGGGTACACAATCGCCGTCCGTGTAGTAAAATCAGATGACGCCATGACGGCCGACTGGGTTCGTCTGCCCTGGCCGGTGCTCGAGAAAATTTCCGTCCGCGTCGTCAACGAGGTTCCCGGCGTCACGCGGGTAGTCTACGACGTCAGCTCAAAACCCCCCAGCACGATTGAGTGGGAGTGAGTTCGGCTTATGTCTCTTGAGTGCCGCCGGTTACCGCGACGCCATCTTCTGCGCCATATAGAACAGAAGCTTGCGATCTGCTTCTTCTATACGCGACAGAACGTGACGAAAACGGCCAAGGAAACGCGCCTCTTTTCCGCTGCTGCCCCAAGCAATGTCGTCCGAAGATTTCCGCTTTGGAAGATTGGGCAGTTGAGGTGGCTCCTCTCCGTCGTAGAATAGCTGGTAGAGGGGGACTTCCATGGCTCTGGCCAGCTTCTCGAGAGTCTCGATGGCCGGCACGGTGTGGCCATTCTCGACCCGTGAAATGTAGCACCGGAGGAGGCCGGTACGTTTCTCGATGTCACCCTGAGACAGTTTTTTGAACTCGCGCAGTGCGCGCAAACGCTCTCCGATTATCATGAAACAATTGTTGCACGAAAGGTTGACTATCGCAAGACCTAACTGAAGGGAAACTCCGGGCCCCGGAGGCAACCGAATCGAGAGTGATGTAACCGAATTCGCATGGATAACGTCCCAAAGTACGTGGCAGCAAGCGCAGCTGCGGTCGCCGTTTCGGCTAGAGCCCAGGCGGGAAAGCCCGATGAGCGGGAACTGGTCACGCAAGCTCAAAAGGGTGTCGCCAGCGCCTTTGAGGAGCTGGTGCGCAGGCATCAGCAGCGCGTCAGTGCGGTCGTCGGCGGTATTTTGCGCCGTCGCGAAGACATCGAAGATGTGGCGCAGCAGGTCTTCTTGAAAGCCTATGTCTCGATTAACCGCTTCGACATGCGCTCGGCGTTTTCGACCTGGCTTTATAAAATCGCCGTCAACGAATGCTGGGACTACCTGCGAAAAAAGAAGGTCCGGCCTTTGACCTACGAGGCCGATTTGAGTGAAGAGCAGGCCCGCCACGTTGAGCAGTTTGTGAGCGCCGGCGGTGAATTGAACAATGCCGCCGAACGCGTCGAGCTGCGCGAAATCGTGGAGCGTCTCTTGAGTGACCTTCACGAAGACGACCGGACCATGCTGGTGCTGAAAGAGGCGCAGGGTTTTGCTGTGGAAGAAATCGGCCAGATCCTTGGGTTGAATGTAAATACCGTGAAAGTCAGGCTCTTTCGTGCGCGGAAGCGCCTGGCCGCGAATTATCGTCGCAAGATTTCTCATGCTGTCGACAATGTCAGTCGAAGCGGAGGTTCGGAACGTCCATGAGCCCCGAAACGAGTCGCGAAAATTGCGTCAAGTTCGAGCCTTTTCTCGAGGATTACGTCAATGGAGAACTGTCTCGCGCCGAAGCCGAACGCATCAGCGCCCACCTGGCGTCATGCAGCAATTGCCGCGCGGCGCTGGAGGATGCCCGTCTGGCCGCTCAGCTTGTTTCCGCGGCCTTCGTGCCGGTCGCCGATCCCGGCCCAGGTTTTGTCCGCATGGTTATGGCGCGCATTGACGTCGCGGAACGCTGGATGAAGGAGCAACGCTCCTTTTGGCGGCCTTTCGAGGCGCTCGCCTGGCGTCTTGCATTTTCCGCTGCCCTGGTGCTGGCGTTCCTTTTCGCCTATGGAATCCGCCTCAGCCATCAGCAGCAGACCGCCGGCCCCGCGGTCGTTTCTACCCAGCAGCAGGACATTTTCACCGTGCCGGCTTCGACCGGGCCGGTCAATAACGATCAGGTGTTGCTGGCAATTGCGGATCATCACTATGAGCCATAATCCATGACCGATAAACGAAAAGCGATTTTACTGGTGATTGTTCTCTTTGTTCTGGGTGTGGCCCTCGGGGCCGTAGGAACTCATTTGTGGGATGCTCATGTCATCGCGGCGCGGGCTCATCATAGCCCGATTAAGGATTTGAAGGCCCAGTTGCAGATGACTCCATCTCAAGAAAAGCAGTTTGATGCCATTATCCGGGACGATCACACGAAGTTTCACGCCCTTATGGTGCAACGAGACGCCGAGTGGGATCCCAAGTTTGATCAGGTTCGCCACCAGGGCCGTCAGAACATACGCGCCATTCTCACGCCCGCACAGCGTGCGAAATTCGACGCGTTTCTAAAGCACCTCGACGAGGAGCACCGGCGCTGAACATCTTGCGAGACCCCATGAACCCAACTATTTATGGAGCGACCATTACGGAAGAATCAGAGGTTGTAAAGGCGCCTGCCGGCGCCGTCATCACCCTGGACAATGTCCACAAAACTTACGATCTGGGCGAAGTGCAGGTCCATGCCTTGCGTGGCGTCAGCCTGGAAGTCATGCGCGGTGAATTCGTGGCCATCATGGGAGCGTCGGGCTCTGGCAAGTCCACGCTCATGAATATTCTGGGCTGTCTCGACCGGCCTACCAAGGGCCGCTACCTGCTCGATGGGACTGACGTATCTCAACTCAGCAAAGCCGAACTGGCGCACATCCGCAATCGAAAAATCGGCTTCGTCTTTCAACAGTTCAATCTGCTCTCGCGTACCACGGCGCTTGAAAACGTCGAGCTCCCCACGCTCTACGCGGGAATTCCTCCGGCGGAGCGGGTTGCCCGCGCAAGACAGTCTTTGGAACGCGTCGGGCTTGCCGACCGCGCCATGCATCATCCCTCGCAGCTTTCCGGCGGCCAGCAGCAGCGCGTCGCCATCGCCCGCGCCTTGGTGAATCACCCCTCCATTCTGCTCGCGGACGAGCCCACGGGAAATCTGGACAGCCGCACCAGCGTTGAAATTATGGACATCCTGCAGCGATTGAACGAAGACGAAGGCCTTACCGTTGTGCTGGTCACTCACGAGCCGGATATCGCGCAGTACGCGCAGCGCGCGCTGGAATTCAAGGACGGCAGAATGCGCCGCGACATTCGCATTCAGAAGCGCATGATCGCGCGCCTGGTTCTTCCCACGCTGAAATCAACGGAAGATGAGGATGCGGAAGAGCTGGTCCATTCCGATTCCGAAAAATCAGCCGAACCTCAATAGAGAACCGCTCGCCGGACAGCGCTTGGCCGGTCAGAAGGGAATGTCTTCGTCCGAGATTTGCGGTTCCGGGCCGGTATCCTCCGCGCCCACTGTCTCCTGCTCTCCGCCGTAAGCGCTTGTCCCGCTTCCCATGGCCGCCCCCGCTGCGGTCCCTTCGCTGCGCCCGCCCAGCATGCGGAAGTTCGTCGCTACAATCTCAAAGCTCGTGCGTTTTTGGCCCTCTTTGTCCTGCCACTCACGCGATTGAATGCGTCCTTCAATAAACACCAGCGAGCCCTTCTTCAGATACTGCTGCGCAATTTCCGCCTGCTTGCCCCACACGACAATCTTATGCCATTCGGTGCGCTTCTGGCGTTCGCCGGAGCGGTTCTTGTACGACTCATCTGTAGCCACTGTAAAATTGGCCACCGCCTGGCCTCCGCCGGTGTACCGCGTCTCCGGGTCGCGTCCCAGCCTGCCGACCAGAATTACCTTATTGACTGACATGGAGCAGTCCTCGCGTTTCGCAAGTGGAATCCAATGCGGGAAGTATACCTGAAGCTGCGCGGAATGAAACTCGTTCGATTCGTTCCCGAACTCAGCCTCGTGGCGAAATGCTTCGCAGCGCCTCTTCTGCTTTCCTGGCTTCGTTGGTTCCCGGAAAACGCCGAATCAATTCGCGGAATTCACGCGCCGCGCTCGCGGTCTTGTGCGTTTGAATGAGCGCGCGCCCCTTCTCGAGCATCGAAGGCGCAACTTTCGAGCTTCGCGGATAATTCAAAATCACCCGGTCATACGCCGAAATCGCCGTGTCGTAGTGGCTCTGCGCGTAGGCAATCTCGCCCAGATAGAATTGCGCATTCGCCGCAAATGGGCCCTCCGGGAAGTGCTTCAAATAGTCGCTGAACTCCTGGTGCGACAGCGTGTAATGCCCGCTGGTCATATCGCGCACGGCATTCGAATACAGCGTCTCGCCCGAAATCGGCTGCAAGCTCGACGGAGCCGGCTGTGACGCGGCTGCGGACGGCGGATTCGCCTGTGCCGCCGGATAGGTGGGCGCTGCTGCGGCGCTTCCGTCCGGATTCTGGGTCTGGGAAACTCCGGGATTCGTATCGGCCGGCGCATTCGACGGCGCGGGATTCGCCGAGACGCGCGCGTTGATTTGTTGCATCGTGCTTTGCATGTCCGAAAGTTGTTGCTGAAGCTTTTGAATGCGCGCCTGCAGGTCCTGCATGTTGTCGGAGACGCCTTGCACCTGTTGCGCAATCGAATTCGTGTTTGCGCCGGTGTTCGCCGAGGCGTCTTGCAGCGTCTTCTGCAGCGCGCCCATGGTCTGGTTCAGATGATTCGAAGAATCCAGCGACTGTTGCACCAGCGTCTGCATGGACGCCATTTTCGTGTCAAAATCCGTTTGCAAATTCTGCTGGTTCTGCAAAATCTGATTTACGGTTTGCTGAATCTCAATAATTTCCCGCGATACCGCGTCGGCTGCCGGCGGCGCCAGCATGGCCCCTCCCGCCGCGCCGATAAGCAGCACCACAAAAACGAGAATGATTGTCCGTGTTCGCATGACCAACCTCCGAAAAATGCGCCGTCGGGCGCCGTGCCTGCGGCGCCCGCGGCACAATTGCAGAATACTACTGCTGTTGATTCAGGACAAAGTGCGCTCGGCGGTTCTGCTGCCAGCACGCTTCGTTGTGCTCGGTGCAGAACGGATGCTCTTTGCCCCAGCTCATTGTTTTAATGCGATCGGCGGAAATTCCCAGCGAAACCAGATACTGCTTCGCTGCGTCCGCCCGGCGCTGTCCGAGGCCGAGGTTGTATTCCTCCGAACCGCGCTCGTCGCAGTGCCCTTCGATCGTCACATCCACTTGCGGATAAGAGCGCAAAAACTCTGCGTCTTTCTGCAGCGCGTCACGGGCATCCGGACGAATATCCGACTTGTTGAAATCAAAGAAAGCATCCGTGACGTTCTCGTTGAACAAATCAGCGATGTTCGGCGCGGGCTTCTCCGCGGGCGGCGGCGGCGCCGTCACCGTGACGTCCACGTTCGCCGAAGCGGTCCCGCCCGGACCGGTGGCGGTAATCGTGTACGTGGTGGATTGCGTCGGGCTTACGTTTGTAGAACCCTGCGCGTCAACTTTCCCCACTCCCGGTTCCAGGTCCAGACTCGTTGCATTCGTCGAAGTCCAGGTCAGCGTCGTGCTTTGTCCCGTCTGAATGGATGTCGAGGATGCGTTCAGTGTCACCGTTGGCTGCGCGGGCGCGGGCGCCGGTGCAGGCGGTGGCGGTGGTGGCGGCGCCACTTTCTTTTTGCAGGCCCCCAAATAACCGAGCGTTGCGAACATGGCTATCAAAACTGCTACTCTGCGAAAATTACTGCTCTGCATTCAAATTCCTCCTCCGCGCCCTGGGCTGCGCGAGCAAGAACAGATCAGGGCCGTATTTTTATCTCATTCCACAACAAAACGAGGGCACCATTTTTACCGATACTCTAAAAATTTGAAGACTGCCGTGCTGAAAACAGTCTTCCCTGACACCAATACACCCAAAGCAACTGCAAAAAACTCAGGTTCCGATGAGCGAAGAATCAACTCACCTCCGGCGCCCGTCCGGCGAATCCTTAGTGCCACGACCAATTGGGTGACGAATTGCTCCCTATCGTCGTCAGTTGCCGCGCTTCACTGCCGTCCGCCAGCATCGTCCAGATTTGCCGCGACCCGCTGCGCGTTGACTCAAACGCTATGTGCCGCCCGTCCGGCGCCCAGCTCGGACGTTCATTTTGCCCCGAATCGCGCGTCAACTCAATCAATTGGTGGCTCGCCAGGTCCATCACATACAGATCGTAATTTCCCTCCGGTCTGCGCCAGCTGAACGCCAGCAGTTCGCCGTTCGGCGACCACGCCGGATCCACCACGTATCCGGTCGCAGGCAAATCCTTGGCCGCAACGCCGGTCGCCGCCGACAACGGAATCTTTTGCACGTTTGACCCGTCCGAGTTCATTTCGTACAGGTCCGGCAATCCCGCGCGGTCGCTCACGAAAATGATCTGATTGCCAGTCTTCGGATTCCACGCCGGCGATGTGCTCACCCCGAGCGAATAGGTCAGGCGATGCAAATTCCCACCGGAGGCATTCGCAATGTAAATCTCGGTGTTCCCTTGCACCGTTTTCATAAATGCAATCTGATTTCCATCCGGTGAATAGTCCGGAGATGAATTCGTGCCCGGAAAACGCGGAAAATAATCAAGGTGATGCGTCAGCATCGAATAAATGCAGATTTGCGCCGAAACCACGTGGTCGTACGGCTCAAAACAGGTAAATGCGATGTGTGAATCGTCGGGCGACCATCGTGGCGTCAAGGATGTCGTGTTCAAGTGCGTCAGTTGATGCTGATTCGCTCCATCGTAATCCATCTCCCAGATTTCCTTGTGCCCGCTGCGATTGCTCACAAACGCGATTTTGCTTTCCGCGATTCCCGGCACGCCGCCGCTCAGCCGGGCAATAATATCATCCGCGAACTGATGCGCGATCTGCCGCGCTCCATCCGGCGTGGCCGGACCCGTGTAAATCTTCTCGAGAATCGAAAGCCCCGGCGTCTGCCGCACATCATAAAGATATCCCGATAGCGAAAGCGAATTGCCGCTCGCCGTCATATTTCCAAACGCGACCATGGCCGCGTTGGCGGGAGCGGCGCTCCACTGTTGCGCCTGCAATTGATTGGGCGCGCTCGGCGCGCTCAGCGGATAAAAGCTCGGGCTTACCATGTCCACGATTCCCGAGTAACTCAAATCGTCGGTAAGCACCTGATGAAACACCTGCTCGAGCGGCGTGGTTTGTGCATTGGTCGCTGCAAATTCCGGTACCGCCAGCTTCACCTTCTGCACTCCCAGTCCCGTGCCCGTCTTGAACCAATCCTGTTGCGCCGAGCTGTGTGTGGTGCCCAACAGCGCGCCGATACAAACAGCCGCAACCGCTGCGAAAATGCCGACATTCCTTTTCATGCCCTTACCTGTCTCCGTTTTCCCCGCTAACTTGCGAAGCCATCGCCGACTCGTTCCCGCTCATTGCCGGTGAAAATCAAACCAGAATTCCACATTCACTGCGCTTCCTTTGTACCCCGCGGGCAAGTGGTTCAGCGGACTCGAGCTCTGCACCGCGCGCACCGCGGACATATCCACGGACTGGTTTCCGCTCGATTGCGTCACCTGTATATTCGTCACCGTGCCGTCGCGCAAAATGGTGAACGTCACAATGCATCTCGGCGCAAACGCAATCGTCGGGTCGATGGTCGCTTGCAGCCAGTTACTGCTCACTCGCCGCTGCACTGCTTCCACATACCACGGAAACTCCGAACCGAAACTTCCGCCGCTCGTCCCTGAAATCCCCATCCCGCCGCGCGTCGTGGGATTCAGCATGAAAGTAGAAGTCGGCACCTGTGGCGCCCCGCCGTGTCCGTAGGGAATGGCGTTTTGCGGCGGCGGCACCGGATTCGGCAACACGCGCGACGGATGGCTCATGTACTCCGGCCGCTTGTACTTGTCAAATTTGGGAATAAAAATCGCCTTGGACTCATCCGGCGGAGGAGGCAGCTTCGGCTTCGGCTCAAATTGATACAGTCCCTTGGTATTGTCCACCACGCGATTATTTGTCACCACGTCCGGCTTGGGCAGCGGAATCGCCGGTACGCTTCCAACCAGCTTGATATTAATCGTGCCCTGCCCGCCCGCTCCGCCCCAGTTCTCCACCTGGCGGGAAAGAAACACCGAAGTAGTGATCGCGCCGATTAAAATCACGTGAAACACCACCGAATAACCCATGGTGGCCTTTAGATTCGCCCCGTTTTCGTGCGGAACGCTGATTTGCATTTCATCTTCGCCGAGGGCTGCTGTTCAACGGTTTCGTAACCACGCTGATGTCGTTAATCCCCGATTGCCGCAGCGCATCCACAACCATCGCCCAGACTCCGAAGGGCACCGCTTCATCGCAGCGCACATAGACCGGCGTATGCGCCACATCCTTGTCCTGCGCCAGAACTTTCTGTCCGATTTGGTGAATATTCACCGGCTCTTTTCCCAAATACAGTTGCTGTGCGCGATCAATCGTCACCACAATGCGCGCCTGCGTGATCTCTTTCACCGTTTTCGTTTTCGGCAAATTGACCTGGATTCCCGATTCCAGCAGCGGCGCGGTAATCATAAAAATCACCAGCAGCACCAGCATTACGTCCACAAACGGCACGATGTTGATGTCCGAAAGCGTTCCGCCGGGTTGTTTCTGTATTTGCGCCATTTTGCCTGTTTCTCGCGTGCTGGATGCGCGCACGCCTGCTGGAGCAGACCTGCTTGCAAACGATCAACTGTAAAGCGTTTCGATTTTGCTCACAAATTCCGTCGCAAAATTATCCATTCGCGCCGAGAAATCGCGAATCCGGTGCAAGTAAATGTTGTACGCAATCACCGCCGGAATCGCCGCAAAAAGACCCGCCGCGGTGGTAATCAGCGCGTCCGCGATTCCCGGCGCTACGGCGCGCAGACTCGATTGTCCCGCCTCGCCCAATCCCGCGAACGCGTCCATCACGCCCCAAACCGTCCCAAACAGTCCAATGAACGTGGCAATCGAGCCGATCGTCGCAAGCCACGGCATCCAGCTCTCCATCTGCCGGGTCTCGTCCGCCGAAGCGAGTTGCATTTCCACCAGCACCGCCCTCGCATTTTTCAGCTTTCCGGTAGGATGCGGATTCCCCGTCGAAAGCTGCGCCTCCATTTCGCGGTAGCCCGCCTCATACACATTCACAAATGGCGACCCGCTCGATCCCGCTCGCAGCGTGTTCGGATCCGGCAGCCCGCGGCCCGTGCGGAAAAGCTGCATGAATCTCCGCGTGCGCGGCTCCGCCGTCGCAAACAGCCGGTATTTTTGGAAAATAATCGCCCAGGAAAAAAGCGAAAGAAACAGCAGAATCAACAGCACCGTCCGCGCGACCCAGCCGGTTTGAAGAAATATCGCGCCGAGCCGCCCGACCCAAATTACACCATCCACGTACGGAATTTTTGTCTCCTCAGAGGAAGCGTCCTCCCAGCCCGAAAATTTACCGTAGCACAGGCCCTATAGTCGGTCAAACAAATCGCCTCGAATCGAAAGTTTCCTAGTATCTGAAACGACACATTTTTGCCGCTTTCCACGGGGCCTGCGCCGTGAGATGCCCTGTGTTAGACTCGGAGTTGGCCATGCCTCCGCGCATCGATATCCCGCTCGCTTCGCTTACCCGCGTCGCTGACGCGCCGACCGGCAGCGCTGTGGATTCGCGCTCCTTTTTCATCGAAACCTTCGGCTGCCAGATGAACGTTCACGACTCCGAAAAAGTCGCCGGCGTGCTCCTGGCCCGCGGCTATCGCCAGGTCGAATCCGCCGATTCCGCTGATCTCGTGCTTTTCAACACCTGCAGCATTCGCGAAAAGGCTGCCCAAAAAGTCTTTACCCGTCTCGGCGATTTTCGTGGCCCGCGCGGCGAGAACAAAATTGTCGGCGTGCTCGGCTGCGTCGCGCAGCAGGAAGGGGAACGGATTTTCGAGCGCGCCCCCTGGGTCCGCATGGTCTGCGGCTCGGCCAGCTATCGCCGTTTGCCGCAGATGCTCGACCAGTTGGAAGCAGGGAACGCGCGCGTTACCGGTCTGCGCCTCGATACCGACGAGACGTTCGAAACCGAAATCACGCGCCGCGACAATCCCTTTCGCGCCTATCTCACCATCATCGAAGGCTGCGATTACGCCTGCTCCTATTGCGTCGTGCCGCACACCCGTGGACCGCAGCGCAGCCGCACCAGCGCTTCCGTGCTCGCTGAAGTCAGGCGCCTCGCGGAAAGCGGTTTCACCGAAGTTCAGCTCCTCGGTCAAACCGTGAATTCCTACCGCGACCCCTCTCCGTCGCGCATGAGTTTTTCGGAATTGCTTTGCGCTGTCGCCGCCGTGCCCGGCATTCGCCGCGTCCGCTTTACCACGTCTCATCCCAACGATTTCACGCGCGAAATCGTCGCCGTCATGGATACCGTTCCGGCGCTTTGCGAGCACATTCATTTGCCCGTGCAGTCCGGCTCGACCCGCGTTCTGCGCGAAATGCTCCGCACCTACACGCGCGAGCAGTATCTGGAGAAAATCTCCTGGATTCGCTCCGCGCGCCGCGAGTTCACCATCACCACCGACGTCATCGTCGGCTTCCCCGGCGAGACCGAAGCGGACTTCACGCAAACCATGTCGCTTCTCGACGAAGTCAAATTCGACGGCGTTTTCGCCTTCAAATATTCGCCGCGGCCCAATACTCCCGCGAAAAACATGCCGGATGCTGTTTCCGAAGAAGAAAAAAGCCGCCGCCTCGCCCTTCTGCAGCAGCGCCAGCGGGAAATTCAGCTCGAGCGCCATCGCCGTCTCATCGGACGCGAATTTGAAGTGCTCGTGGACGGTCGCCACGAATCGCGCGGCCAATGGTCTGCAAGAACCTCGGGCAATCGCATCGTAAATTTCGCTTCGCCCGGCGAAAATCTTTTGGGACAATACTGTCAAGTCAAAATCACCGCAGCGGGGCCGAACAGCCTCGTCGGCTTACACCTCGCTTAGCGGTCTGCTAGGAGGGCCCATGGAGCGCGAAGTTAAAATCCGCGGATTGATGATGGATCCGGTGACCAATATGCCGGTCATCGTCCTCAAAGCCATTCAGGGCCAGGGCACGCTCCCCATCTGGGTGGGTATTTACGAAGCCAATGCCATCGCCCTCGAAATTGAAAAGGTGCAAACGCCGCGCCCCATGACTCACGACTTGCTCAAGAATGTTCTTCTCGGCCTCGACGTTCACGTTCAAAAAGTCGTGGTCAGCGAACTGAAAGACGATACTTTCTACGCGCTCATCTGGATGGAGCGCGGCGGTCAGATCATCTCCATGGATTCGCGGCCCAGCGACGCCCTGGCTCTCGCCCTGCGCCTCGATTGCCCGATTTATGTCGAGGAAAAGGTCTTCAAAACTTCGCAGGCCACCAGCGCGGGTGCCGAGAAAACCACCAACGAAGAATGGAAGCGCTGGCTCGAAAACCTCAACGACGAGGATTTGGGCCGCTATAAGATGTAAGCTGCTGCGCGGCCCTCATTTGCCTGCAAACCTTGCGAACATCTTCCGGCTTGCCGCTGCTTATGCCGGCTCGCGCTCCGTGATGGCGCGCTCCTCACTGGCGGATTTGATTCTCATGCCGTAGAACGTGCGATAAACGAAGAGGAACGAAATCGCAAAGAAAATCGCGGCCAGAATATGCACAAGCATCCCGCCCGTTTGCGCCGCAAGCTGTACCGCCAGTTCGACCGCCAGCAGCCCAAACAGGGTCGTGAATTTGATGACCGGATTCAGCGCCACCGATGACGTATCCTTGAACGGATCCCCCACCGTGTCCCCCACCACCGTGGCATCGTGCAGAGCGGTGCCTTTTTGCTTCAGCTCCACTTCCACGATTTTCTTCGCGTTGTCCCACGCTCCGCCGGCGTTGGCCATAAAAATCGCCTGGAACAGCCCGAACATCGCGATGGAAATCAGATAGCCGATAAAGAAGAACGGTTCCACGAAGGCAAACGCCAGCGCCGCAAAAAACACCGCGACGAAAATGTTCAGCATTCCCTTTTGCGCGTATTGCGTGCAGATCTGCACCACTTTCTTGCTGTCGGAGATCGAAGCCTTCTCCACGCCCTCCAGCCGGATATTGGCTTTGATGAATTCCACCGCGCGGTATGCGCCGGTGGTCACCGCCTGCGTCGAAGCGCCGGTGAACCAGTAAATCATCGCGCCGCCGGCGACGATGCCGAGCACAAAAGGCGCGTGCAGCAGCGAAAGCTTCGCCACGTTTTCCGTGAGCCGGTTTGTCAGCAGCATGATGATCGAGAAAATCATCGTCGTCGCGCCCACCACCGCCGTTCCGATGAGCACCGGTTTTGCCGTGGCCTTGAACGTGTTTCCCGCACCGTCATTCGCTTCCAGCATTTCCTTGGCATGCGGGAAGTTGACGTCGAAGTTGTAGTCCTTTTTCAGCTCGCGATGAATGTCCGGAATCTGCTCGATCAGCGACAGTTCGAAAATCGATTGCGCGTTGTCCGTTACCGGCCCGTACGAATCCACAGCGATGGTCACCGGACCCATCCCAAGAAAACCGAAGGCCACCAGCCCGAACGCAAAAACCGGCGCGGCCACCATCAACTGTTGCAGTCCGTGAATGCTCACCAGGTACCCGATCGCCATCAGCACCAGCATGGTCAGCCCCAGATAATACGCGGAGAAATTGCCGGCCACAAAACCCGACAAAATGTCCAGCGATGAGCCTCCCTCCTGCGCCGACCGCACCACTTCCTGAACGTGCCGCGATTCCGTGGAAGTGAAAACCTTCACCAGCTCGGGAATCAGCGCGCCCGCCAGCGTTCCGCACGAAACGATGATGGAGAGTTTCCACCATAGCGTCGGATCGTTGCCGATATCCGGAATGATGAAGTAGGAGATCAGGAAGGTCAGCGCAATCGAGAGCAGCGAAGTGATCCACACCAGGGAAGTGAGCGGCGCTTCGAAATTCATTTTGTCCACGCTGCCGTATTTCGCCTTTGCGATGGCGTCATTCAGAAAGTACGCGCCCGCCGCGGCGACCAGCATGGCCACGCGAATCACGAAGATCCACACCAGCATCTGCACTTGCACCACCGGGTTCGTGACTCCCGCAAGAATAAACGCGATCAGCGCCACGCCGGTGACCCCGTAGGTCTCGAATCCGTCCGCGCTCGGCCCTACCGAGTCGCCCGCGTTGTCGCCGGTGCAATCGGCGATAACCCCCGGATTCCGCGCATCGTCTTCCTTGATCTTAAAGACGATTTTCATCAAATCCGAACCGATGTCCGCTATCTTCGTGAAAATCCCGCCCGCAATTCGCAGTGCGGCGGCGCCCAGCGATTCGCCAATCGCGAATCCGATAAAGCACGGCCCGGCGTAGTCTCCGGGGACGAACAGCAGAATGAACAGCATCATCAGCAGTTCCACGCTCACCAGCATCATCCCGATGCTCATGCCCGCGCGCACCGGAATTTCATAGACCGGATACGGTTTGCCGGGCAGGCTGGCAAACGCCGTCCGCGAATTCGCGAACGTGTTCACGCGAATCCCGAACCACGCCACGCCGTAGCTGCCGCAAATTCCCAGAACGCTGAACGCCAGAATGATCAGCACTTTGATGGCCGCGAAATGCAGCAGCACGCCGAAGTACAAAATAATAATCACCGCAATAAATGCTTCGAGCAGCAGCAGGAACTTTCCCTGTTGTGTCAGGTAGGTCTTGCACGTCTCCCAGATCAGCTCCGACATATCGCGCATCGAACGATGCACCGGCAGATTTTTCAGCCGGAAGTAAATGGCCAGTCCAAAGAGCAAGCCCAAGAAACAGAAGAGAAGTCCCCAAAGCAGCAGGTTGTGCCCGTTGACGCCGAGAAACTGAACTTTGGTCAAATCCGGGACTTTCAAACTCGCTTCGCCGCCCGTCGCTTCCGGGGCGGTCTGCGCGTGCGCCGCGGTGCTCAGCAGCATTGTCGCAGCCGCGCCCGCACTCATTTTTTTCCACGCGGAGTTTGCGCCTTTGCACGCGGCATGTCGCGCGGCGGGAAGCCACGCCTTCGCGGCGCCCGCAAATCCCTTTTTTGGCGAAATGCTCGCCGGCCACTTACTCATCACCCATCCTCCTGTTTACCAGTGTCCTCTTCGCACACATCTGGCGCATCACTTCGGCCCCCTTGAATCACTTTCGTATGACGGGACTCCTCTTGGCGAGCCGCACAGGCTCGACGTGCAGACCTGCCAGAATCAAGTGTTTGTAACAGGATTTGACCGATTCGTCAACCGTGGAACGAAACGCGCCCAGATGCAACGATGTGCGAGCCAAACAGGATGGGCAATCATGCGCGTTTGCTTGCCATTAAAAATGCGCCGGACTTGTATTTTCAATAACTTAGCCTCGTGCCCCCGATTTTTCGACCTTGCGCTGAGAGGTTCACCGGGCCTCGCGCCGCGCTTCGCCCGTGCTGCTTTCAACCTAGTCGGCCTGTACATCGCTTATGCTCGTTATCTATGGACAAGCTGGGAGCAGTGATTGTGGCGCAGCCTGTGGAACCGGAAACCACTTCCGCGGAGATACTGCGCATCGTGCGGCGTGCAACCGGTTTGGCGCGGAAGCTGCCCGAGTGGCGGACGGCGTCATACGAGGCTGTTGCGCAAAACCAGTTCATGACCGCAACATCCAATTTCGAACGCGCGCCGTCCATTCTGCTGGACCTGCGCTGGCGAGCGCGGCCGGCGCTGCTGCGCATCGCAGTGGGCATTGGGGAAATCGTTGTACCTGTGACCCATCCACTCACCAATTTGAGCGGCCCGGGCGTGGAACTGGCAAGGCGCGCATTCAACGAATTGTTTGCCGAAAGTGCGATGGCGCAGAGCGGCTCGCCGCCCGGTTTGCCGCCGATGGCCGCAGCGGAATTCTCCGCGCAAGATCCGAAGCCGCAAGCGCCGGCCGCAGGTTCGCTTGCCTTGACGCGATTTTGCACCGTGAGTAGCGACTTTGATGAAATCGTGAACGCGCTCTATCGCCCGCTCGATGCGCTCGTCGCGGTGATCAGCCGGAAGGAGCAGAGGCATTCCGGCGCCGTCACGCCGAGAAGATTGGGTGCCATGGAGATCGCCGGCGCCGCTGCGGCTGCTCCCGCCCTTCGCACGCGATTTTCCCAGCAGCACGCGGCCAAGGATTCGCAGATCGCGCGCTGGGGCGAGCTGCTCTCCGCAACCGCCGGAATCGAGCAATTAATCGCGGAGAGATTTTACGCCGCGTTTCACGATTACAAAGAATAGCGCCGAAAGGAAGCGAACAAGCGCCGCGGGGCGCGCTGCCGAGCGAAAAAATCGTTCTGGTCGGCTACGGCTCAAAAATTTGCACTTCGGGCGGCAAATTCGTTGTGCCGGAGCTTTTCTGGAGGAAAAACAGTTGCGTTCCGTTGGTCACCGCGAACGTATTCGGCCCCAGGTTGGCGGTGCCGTCTGGATTGAGAGAAACGGTTGCGGTGAACGGAGCGCCGAGCGTAAGCCCAGAGGGAGCAGCAACATCCTCGATCCCGGATAGGCTAGTGCTGTTTGAAATCGTGGCTACGCCAGAGATATTGAGCGCGGTGTCGTCATCCGGCTCACCGCTGCCCAAAATGAAATTGCCCGAAAGCGCCGGGAGCGGCGGCGCTCCGGTGTAACCATAGGGCTGGACGCTAAATGTGACCAGTGCTGCCGAGGGATCGGTGGTGATGCCGAATCCGCCGACTCCATCGTACGGCGTTGCGACATACATATACTCCGAGGGCGGCGCGCCCGCCGGCGTTGAGGGCGATGTTGTCACGAGCCCATAGAGCTGCGTGAAGGTGTAGTTTTCCGAAATTGCCGACGTGGCAAAATTGCCCGGCGAATACTGAGCGAGCGTTCCAGAGACACTGCCGGAGATGCCTCCGGAAAAATTGATCACGCCGACCGACGCAATCGTGCCGCTGGGCGTGTTTCCGGTCGAATGGAAAATATACGATGGCGCAAGCGAGGGCGCGGTAAAGGAACTCGGCGCGGCAATGGCGCGGCCGGCAAACGTAGTCTCGCCACCTGTCGGTTGGCTGGACATGAAAAACAGCTCCGACGAATTGATAATGAAAATTTGGACGTCCGAAGAGAAGGCATTTCCGGGAAGCGACAGGTTTGCTGTGAAATCGCCGTATGAAATGTAAGTGGAATCTATGTTCCCAAACGTTGCAGTGGACATTGTGCCGCCGTCATTCACATTAAGCTGCTCGCTCGATACAATCCCATTACTTTGCGCAATTGTGCCGGCCAGCGCATAATGTTGTAGCGTGCCGGTCGAATCGTCCCAGCCGCTCAATCCCAGTGTGTAGCCGGGCGCCAGCGCGCTCAGAGAAAATGCGGACGGATCTTGCTGGCGCAAAATTCCCGAGGCGTGCAACGTCAGCGTGTCGCTTTGGGTGGCAGGTTCCTGACTGAAAAGGATAACGTCGCCTTTGGAGGCGATTCCGCCGTTGATCCCGCCCAACGAGAATCGTAGCGTCTCGGTTTCATCTGAGTCGTTCGTCAGCGTCAGGCATCCGCGCCCGTCCGAACCGACAGAATACGAGCTCGCCGCAGGAAGAATGTCGCTGCCCCCGCTGACCATTGGAAGATTCAGCCGTTCCAATCCTCCGGTGATTTTCCCCGTTCCATCCGCAGTGAAGCTTGCCGCGTAAACCGTCGGCGTCGAACCGCCGCTGGCGTCCGCCCATCCTTGCAAGAGAATCGCGTATGGCCCCTTGAGTTCGCTTTCGTTTCCGCCCGGGGCGCAGGCCGTCGCTCCGTCGAAAAGCGTGAAGGTATCGCTGTCTGATTTGCTCGGATCGCTTATCGAAGTCGCCGTGATGGTCGGCTGATTGTTCGGCGCTGCCGGGACAGCGGACGGAGGAGTGTAAAGGTCTGCGAAGGTGTCAAACGTGCCGCACGCTGGCGAGCACGGCGCGCCTCCGGCAGTAAGCGTCCAAGTGACGCCGCCGTAGGCAACGCCGCCTTGGTTGTAGTTTGGATCGTACTGCACGATGGCCTGGAAGCTCACCATAATGGGCTCCCTGGTGAAGGGCAAAGGAGCGGCGGCCAGCTGATTCACTTTTCTCAAGATGTTCACTGTAATTGCCGCCACCGTAACCGCTATCGACGCCGATTTGGAAGGCGCGGCCACTGAAGTCGCCGTAATGGTTACCACGAAACTCGTTGGAACTGTCGCGGGTGCGTTGTAGGTCACCTGAATAGCGGACTGATTTGAGAGCGAGCCGCAATTGCCGCCGCAGGACGAGCCAGAAAGCGACCAGGTGACCGCGCCGGTCGACGGGCTATTGTTGACTGCGGCAGCGATGTTCACGCTTTGCCCGCGCGCGATGGTCGGCGAGCTTGAAGGGCTCGTAATCGCTACGGTAATAGGAGGTCCGGATGGTCCTCCGCCGCAGCCCGAAATCGTCGCTACGCAAATAGTGCCGAGAACTGCGAGAACTGGGCCGAGTGGATTCTTCATCTGCGTCTCCGGGGACCGGAGCAAACTCAAGGGCTCTACAGCGATTTGAAGAATTTCCCCGCGACGAAAACGCTATTCCCTTGCTGAGTATATGTCAAGTCGTAAAAGTACCTGCTCGGTATCTTCCTCGCGTCTGATATAATAACGTCGTTGTTCTCCGCGGGAGGCAGCCATGAACTGCGCAGCCGACCAAGAAGCACTCCTTTGCAGGCCGGGCCAAAGTTCCTCTCCAGTGAATTTGCGGATAAAACGACTGAAAACCCGTTTGGCGACATTTTCGGCGGTTGCGCTAGGCCTTCTGTTCGTGACGTTCCCGGCATTCGCGCAATATGCAGGGATGAGAGCCGGAGCCGTGAGAGCGGGCGTTCGAACACCCGCCGCTCCACGCAGTTCGGAGGGACGCGCGGGCGGTGCACGTTTTGCGGTGCGTTCTTTCGGGAGCTTTGCGGTCGCGGGATCGAGGGCACGCGGCCGGAGCGGCTCTGAAGCCGTTGGCCGCGCCGGAGCAATGAATCGCGCGGGATACGCGCGCAGCGGAATCGTTTCGCGAGCGCCGGTTCGCGCATTCACGCGACAGATTTTCGAGCCGCAAGGCAGAGCCGACGTTGTTGGGCCGGAACGAACTCCCGCCGCAGGATTGAATTTGGGAACGCGCGACGCAATTCCGTTAGCGTCGCTCAATTCCAGGCCTTTCGCCGCGAATAACTATTTGTGGGAGAGTCCACCGCGCGGAGCTCGCGGCGTGCAGCGGCAGTGGAATAGCGGTCAGCCGCAAGCGAGTGTGAGGCTCTATGGAGGAGGTCCGGTTCGCGTCATCGAGAACGGCAGCGGGCCGGTGCGCTTTGAATACGCAGGCGCATCCGGTGCGCCTCTGCGAATGCAAGGTTCGCGCGCGGATGAAAATTGGATTGGTGCGCAGCGCCCCGGCGCCCCGCAGGCGCGTCCGATAACTCCGCCAGCCACGCCGCCTGTGCAGGCGCAGTTTCCGCATCCGGTGATGCCGCCGCAGGCGCCGGCCATGCCCCATCCCGTGAGCGTGCCGCCGGCGCCGTGGTCGCCGCCGCGTCCGATTTTTACGCCGCCGCAGCCTTACCGGCCCATTCCGGGAAGCGGCCCGATTCATTTTCCAGTCCATCCGCCGATAGTTTTTCCTGCTCCGGTGATTGGAAAGACGGGATTGCATCCCATTCCGATTCTGCACTTGCCGATCGGTCCGATCGGCGCTCGTCCCGCGCTTCCAGTGAATCCCCGCGGAGCGCCGCACCGAGTGCTCCCGTGGCCGCGACCGGGCGCGCCTCTGCCGAAAGCGCCGCAGTTTCGTCCGGTGCTGACGCCGCCGGCGAAAAGCCCGCTTTTCCCTGCGCGAGCGGGTACGCTGCCGTTTCAGACGGGCGGGCCGTACGCCGAAATGGCGCCTGCGCCGGCGCGTTTCGAAGCGCATCCTTGCTTCGAAACGATCGGGAATTGCGGGTTTGGCCTGAACGGATTTGGATCGAATGGATTCGGATTTGACGGCGATTTTGACTGGGATGACGGATTTCCGTTTGGATTTGGTGCGCCGTTTTTCCTGGGGTCGTTTGGATTCCCGCCGTTTGGATTCGGATTCGGGTTCAATTGCATCTCCGCAGGGAACTTTGTGCCCTGCTCGTTCACGCCGTGGGGATTCGCGCAGTATCAGGCGTGGGGCCCGTACGGGTATGGATGGAGCTATCTGGGACTGGGCAACGGATATTTTTATTCGCCGCCGCAGCCGCCGTCCGCCGAGCCGTGGAATTCAACGCAGACGAGCGAGCCGCTGAATTTCGGGAACTACTTCACCAATGAAATTTATATGCCGGCGCCCGCACCGCTGCCGGCGCCCTACTCCGAACCTGAGGCGGGGACTCCGCAAAATCCGATTGTGGACATTGTCACGACGGACGGAATCGTTTTCGGCGTCACGTCCTACTGGATGAGAAACAATCGGCTCTGCTACATAACCACGTACAACATCCAGCATTGCATTCCCGTTTCGCAGGTGGATTTGCAAAAGACGGTGGACATGAACTACAAGCGCGGCGTGAAATTTACGCTGACGCCCGAGCCGCCGGCCGAAAAACAGTAAAAGGGTCTGTTGCCGTTTACACGGGAATGGCGCCGCGCGATGGGGAGCCGCCGCCGGCGCGAAATCCGCGGACAGCAATGGCATCGCGAATCGCGGCCAGAAGTCCGGCGCCATTCGGTTTCTGCACCACAGCCTGGATTCCCGCCTCTTTGGCCTCCCTTTCGAGAAACGGCGAAACCCACAGAGAATAAATCACGATAGCGGGCTCGGGCAGCATTTCACGGATGGCGCGGCTCGCGCTGATGCCGTCGCGCTCCGGCATCATCAGGTCCATGATAATCAGGTCGGGCTTGAGCTTGCCGACCTTTTCCACGACGTCCTGACCATTTTCCGCTTCGCCGCAAACCTCCCAATCCTGTTCGGAGAGGCGAATCAGCTCCGCGATGGCAGAGCGCATCGCCGGGTGATCGTCAGCGATAAGAATGCGAACGGCCATCTTGCGGCGCCTCGCAGGCTCTGGATCTCAAGCAACTGAACCAACATTTGGAATGCTACATCTTGAAATGAGCGGGGCTATCGAGTGGATTCTGTATGCAAGGGCTAGTACGAAAGGACATGGCCGGGAGAACAGTTCAAGAGCAGCTAACGAATCCAAAATGGGCCCGGGGCACGAATGGCGCTGCAATCAAAATCCGGGCGCGGCTAAAAAGTTTTGCGGCGCGAAAGCGTCGCCCATGCCAAGCGGCACGAAAGCAGGACGCTTGAGCCCGGCCAGGCATCATTCATAGCGCAGGGCGACAATCGGGTCCACGCGCATGGCGCGGCGGGCCGGCAAATAACTGGCCAGAAGCCCGACGAAAATGAGCACCACGGCGACGCCGGCGAAGGTGAACGGGTCGTGCGGCGTGATTCCGAAAAGCTGGCTGGCCATCAACTGGGTCAATCCGAGGGCGAAAACGATTCCGATTCCCACGCCGATGAGCGCCATGCGCGCGCCCTGGCCCAGAATCAGCCGCAGGACGTCGCTGCGCTGCGCCCCCAGTGCGATGCGTACGCCGATTTCATGCGTGCGCTGGCCCACAAGATACGAAATCACGCCGTAGATTCCCACGCAGGCGAGAATCAAGGCCAGCGCCGCGAACACGCCGAGCAAAATCATGGAAAACCGCCGTGCGGCCAGCGAATGAGAAACGATGTCGCTCATCGGCTCGACGCCGTAGAGCACTTGCTCGCTATTGATTTGCTTGATGGCGCGCCGCAATGCCGGAACCATGACGTTGGCCGGAACGCGCGTGCGCATCACAAAACTCAATCCCTTGTTCATCAGGGGCATGAATTTGTCCGGTACCTGTTGTGTCGGAAAATAGAACTGCGCGAGCACCGGCGCTTTGCCGGTTTCGTCCAGTCCCCACTGTTTTACGTGTCCGGCAATGCCGATGATTTCCGCCTGCACGTCGAGAATCCCCAGATTAACTCGCTGGCCGATGGGATCCTGACCGGGGAAAAATTTCTTTGCGAAGTATTGATCGATCACAATTACGGGTGTTGCGTTGATGGTGTCCTGCGCATTGAAAAAGCGGCCGCGCAGAAGCGGCGTGCCCATGGCCTGCAAGTATCCCGGATCGGACAGGTAGAAGAGCGCGAAATTCATGTTGCTGTCGCTCGTGGGCTTTGGTTCTCCCGCGCGCCAGAAAGGCAATTCGGAATCGCCCTGCATCGGCAGCGCGCCGCCCATCGAGGAGACAGCTTCGACTCCCGGAAGTGCCTGGAGCGCGGAATCAATCTCCAAAAGCGAATTGCGCAACTGCGCCGGAGGAGCCTGCGAAGCCGCGGGCGGAAAGGCGACGCTGAAGGTAAGCAGGTGTTTCGGATTGAAGCCCGGATTGACTCCCCAGAGCGCCACAAGGCTGCGGATCATCAATCCCGCTCCGACCAGCAGCACAAGCGCCAGCGCCGTTTCGGCGATGACAAAAACGCCCTGGAGGCGATGCCGCGCGCCGCTCGAACCGCGCCCGCCTTCTTTCAATGTTTCGCTCAAATTGTTCTGCGAGGTCTTGAGCGCCGGCGCAAGGCCAAACAGAATTCCCGCCAGAAGGGAAACGCCCAGGGTGAAAAGCAAAACGCTGGTATCCAGTCCCACATTCCCGGCGCGCGGAAGAGCCTGAGGCAGAATGGCGAGAGCGGCGCGCGTGCCCCATGCGGCAAGCAAAAGTCCGATGATGCCGCCAACAAGAGAGAGCAATACGCTCTCGGTAAGCAACTGGCGAATCAGGCGCGCGCGGCCGGCGCCCAGAGCGGCGCGGATGGCGAATTCACGCGTGCGTCCGGTGGAGCGCGCCAGAAGCAAATTCGCGATGTTCACGCAGGCAATCAGCAGAACGAATCCGACCGCGCCGAGAAGCATATAGAGGAGCGGCGCCACGTCTCCGACCATATTTTCCTTGAGCGGAACGAGCGCGATGCCGGAGCCTTTGTCGGCGTCAGGGTAAGCGCGCGCCAGATTTTCGGCCACGCCATTCATATCGGCTTGCGCTTGGGCAAAGGTCACGCCGGGCTTGAGCCGCCCGATCGCGTCCATGCCCATGCCGACGCGCCGATTCAGAAATGTCGGGTCGGTCCACTGGCCAATCGGGACGTAGACATCGGAAAGTCGGAAATTATCTCCGGTAAAATAAAAATTCGCCGGAAGAATGCCGACAACGGTGTAGGGCGTGCCATTGAGCGAAATTGCCTGCCCGATGATTTGTCGCGAAGCGCCGAAGCTGCGATGCCAGAAGCCATTGCTTAAAATCACCACCGGCGCGGCGCCCGGATGGTCGTCCTGCGTCCGAAAAAGTCTTCCGATAACCGGCTGAACGCCCAAAATTTTGAAAAATCCCGCCGAGCACATGATGGTGCGCACGCGCTGCGGCCGGCCGCGTCCGGTCATATTGAACGAATCCGAGCGATAGGCCGCGAGTTCCGAGAAAGAGTTGTTCTGCTTCTGCCAATCCAGAAAATTGGGATAAGAAATTGAGGAGTGGTTGAACATCGTGGTGCGCGAATAGAGCGCGACGATGCGGTTCGGGTGCGGATAGGGAAGCGGGCTGAGCAGCACGCCGTTCACCACGGAAAAAAGCGCTGTATTGGCGCCGATTCCGAGCGCCAGCGTCAAAACGGCAATCGCGGTGAAGGCCGGGGCCTTCGCCAGGGTGCGAATCGCGTACCGAATATCCTGAAGAAGCGTGTTCATTTGTCCTTACCCGAGCGGAGTTTTGGCGTTTTGGGCATTGTATGGACTCAAGGGCCCTGAAGCTTTTGACGGGCGAAGGCGCGATTGGTTTGCATCCCAGCGCATTGGTTTTCTTCCGCCTCTTTGCGCAATCGAGCGAAACTCTGTCGCCCGGCTTCATGGTGAGATACGAGCGAAGCGCCGCGGAAGTTCCACAAGGCGAAACTGTTTTTAACGCGTGAGCGTCCTGTGCGGCCGGCTGCAAGACTGTGGGTCAGTTCGGCAAGCGCGAGAGCGGGATTTTAGCCGAATGGGAATCGCCGTTCGATTTTGCAGGCGCATTCCTCGTCGTTGGCGCGGAGTCGCCGTTGGAACGGGAAGCAGAGCCGTTTCCGTTTTCGCCGAGTTCCACCGGATAGCCGGCGCGATTGGGGTTCGCGGCGGAGCGCGCCGAGCGAACCGCTGCGCTGCTTCCATTCGTTATTGCATTCGACAAGGCCGCTTCGAGTTTCAAAATCAGCGCGTCCCGCGTGAAGGGTTTCTGCAAAAACAGCCTTCCGGGGGAGAGAACTTCGGCCTCTTTTTCGGATTCCAGGTAGCCGGACATAAAAATGACCTTGAGGTTCGGGCGTCGCGCGAGCAACTGACGCGCAAGCTCGGGGCCGCGCATTTGCGGCATCACGACATCGGTCAACAAAATGTGTACCGGTTGATCGGACGGTGCGGCCAGCGCCAAGGCCTCCTGGCCGTCGCGGGCGGCTAGGACTTTATAGCCGGCGGAACGCGCGTATTCGCACGCCAGTTCGCGCACGGAATCTTCATCCTCGGCGACAAGCACGGTTTCCGTGCGCCAGGAAACGGGAGAAGCGCCCACGGAAGGAGCCGCATCGAGCGGGGCGTCCACGAGCGGCAGATAAATTTCAAAGCGCGCGCCCTTGCCGGGCTCCGACTCCACCCACACAAATCCGTTGTTTTGTTTCACCGCGCCATAAACGGTCGCCAGGCCCAGACCGGTACCTTTTCCTTCCGGCTTCGTGGTGAAGAACGGCTCAAAGATGTGCGCTTTGGTTTGTTCGTCCATGCCGCAGCCGGTATCCGTCACCGCCAGCACCACATATTCGCCGGGCACAAGAGGAGGATGCGAATGCGCGAAGCGCTCGTTCACACTCATGTTGTACGTTTCCACCGCCAGCATCCCTCCCGAGGGCATCGCGTCGCATGCATTGACCACCAGATTCATCACCACCTGCTCCACGTGGCACGGGTCCGCTTTGACGTGGCCCAGATTGCCGCCTGCGAGGAAGGAAAATTCGACGTCTTCGCGCACCAGGCGCGTGAGCAGCTTGCCCATTTCCGAAACCACGGAATTCAAATCCAGCACGCGCGGCTGCGTGGTTTGCTTGCGCGAGAAAATCAGCAATTGCCGCGTGAGAGACGCGGCGCGGTCGGCTGCTTTGGCAATCTGCTGGCCGCTGCCGCGCAGCTCATCGTCCGGCGCCAGCTTTCCGAGCAGAAAATCGCAGTGCCCCTTAATGACCGTGAGCAAATTATTGAAATCGTGAGCCACGCCTCCCGCCAGCCGTCCCATTGCTTCCATGCGCTGCGAACGGCGCAACTGCTCTTCCAGCGTCAGACGCTCGCCTTCGTTGGTCTGGAGCGTGGTGCGCATGCGGTCAAATGCGCGGGTGACCTGCGCGACCTCGTCATTGCCGGAGGGTTTCAGGGGATATTCAAAGTCTCCCTGCTCCAGCGCGCGCACTCCTCCCACGAGCGCTTTCAGAGGCCGCGTAAACGTATCGGAAATAATGAGCACCAGAATTGCGCCCACCGCCACCGTGCCGAGCAGCAGCCACAGCAGCAGGTGATTCAGCTTCACAAGATAAGCGATGCCCGCGTTGTAAGACTTCAAGACCACCAAACTGATTTCCTGCCCCCTGGATGCGCGAGGATTCAAATTCACGGAATCGGCAATGTACTTTTGCCCCTCGATTTTCACTTGCTGCGGGATGCCCAGCGCCGTGGATCGTTGCTCGAGGTCATGCTGTTCGAGCGGCGAGAAAGTGCTGACGAGGACCCTGCGGCCTTGCAGGAACGCAACTTCCGTTGATGAAATTCGATGAAGTTCGCCGGCCACGGTGGGATCAATCTGGCTGCCGACGACTACCGTGCCGAGCCGCGCATGTCCCTGATCCGCTCCGGCAATCACCGGCTTGATGACCACCTGATACAAGTGGCCGTCGCTGACCCACCAATCGTTCATGCGATGCGCGCGCAGGCTTTGCCGCAGGAGCCGTTCGGCAGCTGCTTTGCTGAATCCGCCGGCTGTGGTGTACAGCGCGGTGACTCTGTCCTGCGGATCCGTCATCAGATAAAGATTCACGTCTTCCGACTGCCAGGGGTCCTGGCTGGCGGTCGCCACGGCCGTCGGATCGCCATTGCGCAAAATGGCCAGGGTGGCGAGAAGCTCGGCTTTGTGGCTCAAAGCAACCTGGCGCTGATGCTCCATCACCTGAAAAGTCAGCGCCGCATTGTGCGACTGCTCCTGAATCTGTTGCTCGACCTGATTTTTCGCGACGCGACCGACGACCAGCAACGTTCCGGCCATCAGTGCGCTGGTAACGACGACCAGAGACAACAAGAATTTGGTTCGCAGTTTGAAGTTCGCGGCCACGCCATAGATGTGGTCGCGTACGCCGGCAAGAGAATTCACGAAAAACTCGGAAGCCCGGCGGATGTCACTGCGCAGAGAAGCCTTTGAGAATAAGGCACCGGCGAATCCCCTTAGAGAACGTCGCGGTCGTGATGGCTGCGGCAAGATTCCAGCCTGCGGCTCGGCTATTTTATAAAAGTTTTGCGCGCGCGCATCAACGCCTGTTCCATTTCCCGGCTTTTCCCGCATCGGTATCGGTGCGGCAAAATAGGCGATAAGCGCCCTGAGCGCGAGTCTCAGCTTCCCGACGGCTTGAGCGTCTTGAGTTTCCATTAGGAACAAACTACCTGCGATCTACAAATTTGCCGCTTGCGGCCGAATTGGGAAATGGTGCCACGGTACCATCGTGCCGCTTTGTGCGCACTAAGTAAAAGCCCTACAGGGTTATCCTTAGTAAGACGCTAAGTCAATTATCATCTATGGCTTGCATGTGGCGAAGACGCAGCGAAGAGCGCATTCTCCAATGCGGCTTCCAGTTTGGCTGGATTTGGCGTGGTTTCTGGCGGGCTCCGTCCTTCCCGCGAGTTGCGACACGGAGACGAATGCGCTCAGTATTTCAGGCTGAAGTGCAGCAAATGCGTGAACCAGACCAGCCACAAGCTGACCAGGCACGCAAGAGCAATCAGCGTGTCGTGAACTCTGGCCCACCACCAGCGCTGCGGCGCACGAACCGACACCAGAAAATTCCAGATCGCCAGAATCGTGCCGAACACGCCGAGCCAGCCGATGATTTGAATTGTACGGAACCAGGGATCGGCGCTCGAGGAGAGCAGGTTGAGGTGCGACCCGGCCTCGAGAATGGTGACGATGAACGCGCACCAAAAAACCAGGTCAATCGCGCATACGATGCGCGCCCATTTGCGCGCGCGTCTCTCGCGCTCGCCGGCAACGAACTGGGTGCCGTAATGCCAGCGAAGCAGCGCAGCGATGGGCCAGAGAATCAGCGTCAGTGCAAAGATTCCCAGCGCGAAAATCAGACAAAATTCTATGAATGCCTTCGAACGGTACCAGCTGACCTGCTGCAGAACTTCCGCGGGGAATTCCGCGGCGATCTGCCATCTTCCGTCGGGCACTTTATCAAATACAATTTTGTTTTGCGGATCCGAAGAGTCGTACCACACGTTTTTGGCTTCTTCGCGCCACTCGATCGGCCGGCCATTGAGCCCGTTCATGCCCGCCACGCTCAGCGTGCCGTTCTTCCCCGGTGAAACGGATGTTTCAGCGAGGAGCGCGAAAAGATAAAAGATGTTCGTTTGCGGCCGGCGGCTGGCAATGTAAGTTCCGCTGACCGCGCGCGCGTCTTGGGGCGCCGTGGCGACCGGCGTCGTTTGCGGCGGCTGGTATGGGAAGTAACGGTCCATAAACTGCTGGTAAAGCGGCCCGCGCGGCAGCACCGGGCTGTTGCCCAGGCTGTTGTAGGACACGAAAAGTCCGGTATCCGCATCGAGAATCAGGTGCAAATCACTGTGGAAGTACACGGTGTCTCCGCCATGCGCGATCACCCGGTGGCCGTTGCGCGAATCTTCGTAAAATCCCAGGCACATTCCGTTGACGCGCGGATCCGGCGCGTACTGCCGCGTGTGCATTTCCTGCACGGTTGCCGGATTCAAAATCTGCGCGCCGTTGTACGTCCCGCCCTGCAGTTGCGCAATCATGAAATGGGTCATATCCAGCGCCGAAACGGAAAGTGCGCCGGCCGGCGCGGGCGTGACGATTTCGAAGGGCTTCGGGCCGCCGGAAGCGCGCAAAAATCCTTGCGACATATCGGGCGCGAGATTTGCGGGGAGCGGCTGCTGGAACGTCGCGTGGTTCATAGCGAGCGGCTGAAAAATATGCCGCTCGATGTATTCATCAAACGGCTCGCCGGAGATGCGCTGCACGATGTATCCGGCAAGGGTCGCGCCGTAGTTCGAATAGGCGCCGATGGTCCCCGGCGGAAAAATCTGCCTGGGCAAATGCGTTTTCACGTATTCGCCCAGCGTGGGAATCTTTTTCGGATTCGCGGTGATGAGATCCTTGAGCGCCTCTTCGAATCCGGGCGTGTGCGTCATCAGGTCGCGCATGGTGAGCGGCTTGCCGAAAGTTTCGGGAATGTGAAAATCGAGATATTGATTCACATCCGCGTCGAGATTGATTTTCCCTTCCTGAACCAACTGCATCACCGCCGTCCAGGTGAAGAGCTTCGACACGGAGCCTACGCGAAAAAGCGTGGTCGCCGGTGAAACAGGTGTTTTCTTTTTCAGATTGGAATAGCCGTAGCCTTTTGCGAAAAGCACCTTGCCGTCTTTTACTACGGCGACAACCATTCCCGCGATGTCGTCCTGCTGAATCTGCAGCGGCACCATGCCGTCGAAGAACGCGCTGAGATCCTGCTCGGTCATTTGCGGCGGCGCTTGCGCGGAGGTCTGCGAAACCGCCTGAGCGGAGGCCTTCGTTGCCTGAGCCTTGAACTTCGGCAATCTGGGCGCAGGGCCGGTATGCTTTTGTTGCGAGACGGGACGCAACGCACCGGCGGAACGCGCCTTCGAAACGCCGAGGAGCAGCGCGGGCGCAAGCAGGGCCAGGGCCGCGAAGCGCCGCATTTGCGCGAATCGGTTGGCGCTCTTTCGCCGGTCGGAACCTCGCGTTCGCCGCCGGAACAAGTGTTTCATTTTGCTGTCTTGCCGCCGCCAGAAGGGTCTGAGCATGAGGTCCTCTCTTTATGAATACGTGGTTGCGGGAATGTACAATCGGAATCCCGCGGCGTCAACAGTTTCTGTGCGCTCAGGCCGGCAGGCGTCAGGACGGCTGCTTCGGCGCCGGCCGATTGACGTGCAGGAAGCGCTCCATGATGAATTCACCGGTGATGGCTTCGCCGGTCAGCATCATGGCCAGCAATTCGCCGCCGAGAACTTCCGGGGCGATGACCATGTCCGGCTGAACAAGCCGGATGCGCTCGATGTGCTTGCTGTCGTTGATCGCCACCACCGTTTTCGCGCGCCCTTTCAGCTCTCTGACGGCAAGCACGATGAAGGCATTGTCTGAATCGTCCAAACGCATCGCCAACACCGCCTGCGCTTGATCGGCGCACGCCTGCCGCAGAGTCTCCAGTGAATTCGCATCGCCGACGATTAAATCGGCGGGATCAATTTCGCCGCCTTCCGGCGATTTCGGCAGAATGAGCACCACGTCTTGCTCCCGCTTTTTGAATTCGCGATAGGTGTTGTAAGCCAGCGGCGTGGAACCAATGACGATGAAATGTCCGCTGCGTTTCATGGGTTTCTCCTTGCGCGAGGTGAGGCGCGTAATCATTGGGCCGGCGATGGCTGTCACGGAAGTAGCGAACACGGCCAGGCCGAGGATAATGACGGACGCCGTGAACATCCGGGCGTTGGCGCTTTTCGGCACGATGTCGCCGTAGCCTACCGTCGCCATGGTCACGATAGAATAGTAGAAAGCGGTGACCACGTCCTTAATCGGCGGGGAAAACTCGCTGCCGAGATACAAACTTCCAAACACCGAGTAAATCAGCAGCAACAGCGCGCTGGTCATGGCATAAAGCGTGCTCGCTGCGAGGCTGCGCCGGTTGAAGTACCGGTATGCCAGCAGCAGAGCCACCAGCAGAATGAAATCGTAGTAGATGAATCCAGGACGCTGGAAATGTCCAAGGATCAGGCCGCTCAAAATCAGGCTGATGGTGAGCAAAATCGCGATGGTCCATGCAAAACGGGAGCGGAAGAGCAGCCCCACGGACATAATCAGCATGGCCACGCCGGCGAGCAGGAAGGGCATCATCGCCGGTTTGACGTTGAGCAGATTCTCAGGAAAATCCGACAGCAGTTGCGGATTGGCGGCGTAAATTGCAGACAGAACCAGGAGACCAGATCCGGCGAGACCCAGCGACAGGGGAATATGAGGAAACCAGTAGCGCACGCGGAGCGAACGCCCGAGAGCCAGCAAGATTCTCTTGCTGGGGGAGATGGCAACCGCTTCCGCCGCTTCGCCGATGTCCCGCTGTGCGGAATTTTGCGTTAGATTTTCGCCGGCCATTCTTGTGCAAAAGCGCCCACATCATAGCAGGCATTGTTACCGGGGCAACAACGCAGAGTGACGCGCCCGGAAGAGGCTATTTCTTGATGCTTTTAGGTCGTCCAAACGACAAAAGGTGAGGGCGAATTCATTTAAGTGTCGCTCCGGGTTCCTATTGCGGCGTAGGGGCTAATCCTTACAGCGGCAGTGTTAGCCGGATATTTTCGCCCCGTCAAGAACCTGATTGATAGACGCACGCGCAAGCTGGACAATCGGCGCGTGGATCCGCCCGGCTACGCCCTCGCCGAGCAGCAGTGCAAAGAAGCGAAATCAGATATGGTGAGGCGACATGTCGGCACAGATGCCACGAATGGAATCACGAGCGCACACAAACGCAGCATTGCGAGTCTCGCTTCTAGAACAGCCCGAAACGGCAGAAATTCTTACGGTGGAGGATCTTAGCAGACATGGCGCGCGGGCCGTCAGCGCGATTCCGTGGCGTAAAGGCGACCGTGTGCTGGTCAAAGCGGTCAAAGGCACCTTTACCGCCTACGGCCGGATTGTTTATTGTGACGCCGTCGGCAGCGAGCCATATCGGTTTGCTGTCGGGTTCGAGTTTTTCTCACCCACGGGAACCTGGGAAGAATAGCCGCTCCAGTCGGCACGCCTTCTTATTCTCATGAACGTTTGGCGTAGCACCTTCCACTTTGGAAGGCATGCAACCGTCGGTTTCCGGCCTCGATGTCCGTTTCCGTAAATGAGCCTTCCGCAAACGAACAGCAGCCCTTTCATTGGGCCGTTCACCAATAAGCTAAATATCGTGGTTTCTTAAAATTGGCCGAGTCGGTTTCGGGTTACCTTCGGAATGAAATGTGCAGAGTCGCTGGTGCGCTTTAAGGCTAAAGCCTGCTCAAGGAGTGTCTAACGATGACTTCGCTACTTCAAGACTTTCGCTACGGCGTGCGCGTGCTGTTGAAAGCGCCGGGGTTCACCGTCATTGCGATTCTCACGCTCGCCCTGGGGATCGGAGCGAATTCCACCATTTTCAGTTGGATAGATTCAACCGTGCTGAACCCCATTCCGGGTGTGAGCAATACCAGTCGCCTTGCTGAGCTGGCCGCAGGGAAGCAGGGAGATCCCAGTCCCATCTCGTACCCGGACTACGTTGATTTGCGCGATCACAACCGCAGCCTTTCCAGCCTGATGGCGTTTTCGATGTGGTCCATGGACCTCTCCGGCAACAACAAGCCGCAGCGTGTTTGGGGCGTTTTTTCTTCTGCGAACTATTTCGACACGCTGCGCGTCCGTCCAATTTTAGGCCGCACGTTTTTGCCCATCGAAGGAACGCGGCCGGGCGGCGCGCCGGTGGTCGTCCTGAGTTATCACCTGTGGCAGCAGCGCTTTGGAGGCGATCGCAGCGTCATTGGCAGGAGTATCGAGATCAACAAGCATCCCTTCACGGTGATCGGGGTCGCGCCGCCATTTTTTGAAGGCACGCAGACCGGCACGCGCGCGGACTTATGGCTGCCGGCCGTGATGGTGCAGGAATTCACCAGCGGTAATGAAAATCTTCTTACCGCCCGCGGCACCGGCTGGATGATGCTGATCGGAAGGCTGAAGCGCGGCGTGACGCGCCCGCAGGCGCAAGCGGACTTAGGCTCCCTCTATGCGCAACTTGCGAAAGAGCACCCCAATTCGCACCGCAGCCTGCGCACTGCAACTTTCTATCCCATGTGGCACGCTCCGTGGGGCGCAAATTTTTATCTGGGCGCAATTTTGTTTTTGCTGATGGCGATCTCCGGAGTGGTTCTGCTGCTGGCCTGCGCCAACGTGGCCAATTTGATGCTGGTGCGCTCGGTTTCGCGGCGCCGCGAGATGGCCGTGCGGCTTTCGATTGGTGCGACCCGCTGGCGCCTGGTCAGGCAACTGCTGGCGGAAAGCCTGATTCTGGCGCTGTGCGGCGGCGGCATTGCCATGCTGCTGACGTTCTGGACCACGCCGATGCTCGGCAGCTTCATCCCGCCGACGCAGTTGCCGCTGGCCATGAATTATCACGCGAACAGCGCCGTCCTGTACGCCACGCTGGCGATTTCCGTTCTTACCGGCATAATCTTTGGGATTTTGCCGGCGCTGCGGTCTTCTTCACTGCAGCCCGTCAACGTTTTGAAGGAGGAATCCGGCAGCGCAGGCGGAGGACGCAACAAGGCGCGCCTTTCGAGCGTTCTGGTTGTGGCGCAAATCGCCATGTCGCTGCTTTTGCTCATTTGCGCCGGACTCTTCATTCGCAGCTTCCGCTTGCAGCAGAACTTTTATCCGGGATTCAATGCGCAGAACGTACTGCTCGAAAGCTACGACCTGAGCGGCGTGGGCTACGATCAGGAATCCGGAACGCAGTTTGACCGGGCCTTGCTCGCGAAGCTCGACGAAATTCCGGGCGTGAAGTCGGCGGCGCTGGCTACGTTTCTTCCCATGAGCATGATCAACAACAGAACGACGGTGGACGCGGAAGGTTATGTTCCCAGGCTGCACGAATCCATGAGCATGGGTTTCTCCGATGTGAGTCCGGAGTATTTGCGCACGATGCAAATTCCGCTGGTCAGCGGACGGGAATTCAAAATGAGCGATTCCCAAAAGACGCAGCCGGTGGCGATGGTGGACCAGGAGTTTGTGCGCCGCTACTGGCGCACGGACGCTCAGGGTGCGATCGGCAGACGCATTCGCGTTGACGGCAAGTGGTACACCGTGGTCGGCGTTACCGCGAATTTTGACACCGATCATCTGGGACAGAAGCCGCGGCCGTTTGTCTATTTGCCGCTGTTCCAGGACTATTCGCCGAGCGTCGCGATTCACCTGCGCGTCGCGGGAACTCCGCTGGCGTACGCGAGCGCGGTGCGGAGCGCCGTGGACTCGCTCGATGCGGATCTGCCGCTGTACGACTTGATGACCTTGCAATCAACCGTGGAGTTGAACAGCACCACCACGCGCATCGGCGGAGTTTTCGTCGGTGCTTTTGGAATTTTGGCGCTGATTCTCGCCGCCGTGGGCGTCTACGGCGTGCTTGCGTACACCACGCGGCAGCGCACACACGAAATCGGCATTCGCATGGCGCTGGGCGCCGAGCCGCGCGGAATTTTCTCACTCGTCCTGCGCCAGGGCGCCACGCTGGCAGTGCTGGGAATTCTAATCGGCCTGGCCGCGTCCTTTGTGTTGACGCGCGCGCTCACCAGTCAGCTTTTTAACGTGAGCGCGACCGACCCGCTGACCTACGCGGGCGTCGGACTTTTGCTGCTCGCCGTCGCGCTCATCGCCTGCTACATACCCGCGCGTCGCGCGGCGAAAGTGGATCCCATGGTCGCGCTGCGCTATGAGTGAAACAGCGACCAGCGACAACGATGTAGCTCAGGCCTGCCCGCCCTAGGAGGGCCTTCAGGCCTGCGGCGTTCTGCCGGACGAACCGAAATTCCTCACGCCTGACGGCGTGAGCTATATTTGACGCAAACGATGCGAGGTGCGCGATGAGTACATTCCTCCAGGACATTCGTTACGCCCTCCGCGTGCTGGCCAAATCGCCGGGCTTCACGGCCATTGCGATTCTCACGCTGGCGCTCGGCATCGGCGCGAACACCGCGATTTTTTCGCTCACCGACCAAATCCTGCTCCGCAATCTGCCCGTGCCCAATCCGCAGCAGCTTGTCGTCCTCCGCTCGCCTGGGCCGCAGAACGGCCACTGCTGGTCCGACATTGACGGCTGCGCGCAATCCTTCTCCTATCCGATGTACCAGGCGCTCCGCGAGCGCGCCACTGTTTTTGCGGGACTGCTGGCGTCTCGCGACATCGAGGTCAACGTTTCCGGCCACGGCACAACGCAAACCGCGCAGGCCGCGCTGGTCAGCGGGAATTATTTTCAGGCGCTCGAAGTGCAGCCGGCGCTGGGCCGCGTCTTCGATGCCCATGACGAGACCGCGCCCGGCGCCAATACCGTCGCGGTCCTCAGTTACGGCTATTGGGCGCGGCAATTCGGCGCGGATCCCTCGATACTCAATAAGACGCTCGTCGTGAACAGCATTCCGCTCACCGTGGTGGGCGTGGCGCGCAAAGGGTTCGACGGCGTGCAAATTGGCGAAACGCCGGGCATTTTCATTCCGGTCACGATGAAGGCCCAAATGATGCCCACCGAAGGGCACGCGCTCGAGGACCGCAGCGATTTCTGGCTGCCAGTGGTCGGACGATTGAAACCGGGAATGGCCATCACGCGGGCGCAGGCGTCGCTCGCTCCAATTTACTCTGCGCTTCTTAAAGAGGACGCGAAAATCCGCGGCGGCTTCCCGCCGGATCTGTTGAAGAGATACACGTCCAAGCCGCTGCTGCTCGTCGGCGGCGCGCATGGCCGGCTCGTTGTCCAGCACGTTGCCCAGGAGCCGCTGTTGGTTTTAATGAGCATGGTCGGGCTGGTCCTGCTGATTGCTTGCGCGAACCTCGCCGGCCTGCTGATCGCGCGCGGAGAAGCGCGGCAGCGCGAAATTGCCGTGCGTCTGGCGCTTGGCGCAGGCCGCGCGCGTCTGATTCGCCAATTGCTCACGGAAAGTTTGCTGATTGGCATCGCCGGCGGCGCGGCGGGAATCGCGCTCGCGTCGTGGTGCCTGAATGCGATGGTTGGCGCGATTCCGCCGGATCAGGGACTCGCCGGGCTGGCCGGCAGTCTCGATGTTCGGGTGCTGCTGTTTGCCGTTGCCCTGGCGATTTTGACCAGCATTATTTTCGGCCTCGCTCCGGCCGTGCGCGCCACGCGCGTCGATTTGCATTCCACGCTGAAGGAGCAAGGCTCCAGCGTCTCGCAGAGCCGCTCCAGCGCAGGCCTGCGCAAAATCTTGATTATCGCGCAAGTCGCGCTCACCGCGGTGCTGCTCGTGGGTGCGGGACTTTTTGCGCGCACACTGACGAATCTCGAGCACGCCAGCCTTGGCGTGAATGCCAGCCACATGCTGCAATTTTCCGTCGCCCCCGATTTGAATGGCGATACGCCGGCGCAGGCGCTACAGCTCGCGGACACGGCGCGACGCGAAATTGCCGCGCTGCCCGGCGTGCGTTCCGTTAGCCTTTCGACGATTGCCATTTTCGCCGACGATGACATGGGCTTCAACATCACTCCGCAGGGCTATCCGATGAAGCCCAATGAAGACACCAATGTCAATGCCACCTACATCGGCCCGAATTATTTCTCGACCATGGGCATTCCGCTTATTTCCGGAAGGGAATTCACTGAAGCGGATGGCGCAGCGAGCCCCAAAGTGTGCATCATCAATGAAAAACTGGCGCAGCGATTTTTTTTCGGCCGCAATCCCATCGGACAGCATATCGCCCAAGGCGCGGGCAATAAAGTTACGCCGGATATGGAGATTGTCGGGGTCGTGGCCAATAGCAAATGGGACGACGCGCGCAGCGATATCGTGCCGTTCATGTACATGCCCTATTCGCAGAATCCGCTCTTGGGCGCGCTCAAGTTTTATGTGCGCACGCAACGCGACCCGGCGCAAATGGCCGCGACGCTGCATGGCGTAATCGCAAGGCTGGATCCCAATTTACCGGTGAACAACATGCGCACGCTCGAGGCGCAGATCAGCGATTCCATGTTCAGCGACAAACTGGTGGCCACCATGTCCGTTGCGCTGGCGCTGCTCGCGGCGCTGATGGCCGCGCTCGGACTTTACGGCGTACTCGCCTACGTGGTGGCGCGGCGCACGCGCGAAATTGGCATTCGCATGGCGCTGGGCGGGCAGCGCGCCGATATTTTGCGGCTGGTTGCGGGCCAGGGCGCAAAACTCACTGTGATTGGCGGCGCGATTGGAATTGTGTTCGCGCTCGTGGCCGGCAGTTGGGTCGCGAGTCTGCTATACGGAGTGAAGGCCCGCGACCCGCTGACCTACGCGGGCGTCGGACTTTTGCTGCTCGCCGTCGCGCTCGTCGCCTGCTACATACCCGCGCGTCGCGCGGCGAAAGTGGATCCCATGATCGCGCTGCGCTATGAGTGAAACAGTGATCAGCGACAACGATGTAGCTCAGGCCTGCCCGCCCTAGGAGGGTCTTCAGGCCTGCGGCGTTCTGCCGGACGAACCGAAATTTCCTCACGCCTGACGGCGTGAGCTATATTTGACGCAAACGATGCGAGGTGAGCGATGAGTACATTCCTCCAGGACATTCGTTACGCCCTCCGCATGCTGGCCAAATCGCCCGGCTTCACGGCGATTGCGATTCTCACGCTGGCGCTCGGCATCGGCGCGAACACCGCGATTTTTTCGGTGATCAATTCCGTGCTGCTCGAGCCGCTGCCGTTCAAAAATCCCGCGCAACTGGTCGCGCTGCGCGAGACGGAGAGCGCGCCGGGAAATTTCCCGCTCGATGGCCAGGATTACCTCGACTGGCAGGCGCAGAACAAAACTTTTTCCTCGATGAGCCTGTACAGCTATTCCGAAGGCCGCAACGCCAGCGGCGCGGGCGAGCCCGAAGTGGTCTCGCTCCGCGAGACACAGGCGAATTTCTTCGAAACCCTCGGCGTGCAGCCCTTGATTGGCCGGACGTTCGTGAAGGGAGAAGACGTTGAAGGAAAGAATCACGTTGCGATCCTGAGCTATGGCTTCTGGAAGCGCCATTTTGCCGGCGACCCGAGCGCGCTGGGCAAAACCATCGAGCTGAACGATCAGCCGTACATGATCATCGGCGTCATGCCCGCGTGGTTCGACTATCCCCCCGCTACCGACATTTGGACGCCATTCAACATGAATTCGCAGCAGATTCACAACCGCGGCTCGCACTGGGCCAACGCAATTGGCCGCGTCAAAGATGGCGTCACCATCGCCCAGGCGCGCGCCGATTTGCTGGCCATTTCCGCGCGCATCAACAAAGAATACCGCGCGGCCAACGATCAGGACGTTCACTCGCTCGTTTTTCCGCTCAAGGAGTATCTGGTCGGTGGCTCGCAGTCGCTGCTTTTCATTTTGCTCGGCGCCGTGGCGCTGGTGCTACTGGTGGCGTGCGCCAATATCGCCAATCTCTTGCTGGCGCGCTCGACCGGACGCGTCCGCGAAATGGCCGTGCGCGCGGCAATGGGCGCGGGGCGCTGGCGGCTCGCGCGTCAGTTGCTCACGGAAAGCATTTTGCTGGCGCTGTGTGGCGCAGCGCTCGGAGTCTTGGGCGCGACATGGGGCGTTGCGGCTCTAAACGCGGCGCAAACATCGCCGATTCCGCGCATCAATCCCGTGCAAGTGAATTCCACGGTGCTGCTTTTCACCGTCGCTGTGAGCGTGCTGGTCGGAATTTTGTTCGGCCTGGCGCCCGCGCTCCACACTTCGCAACTGGATTTGAACGAGGAATTGAAATCGAGCGCAAACGCCGTAGTCAGCGCCACGGGCCGCGGCCGCGCGCTGCGCAATTCGCTCATTGTCGCGGAAATTGCCGTCTCGCTGGCGCTGCTCGTCGGCGCTGGCCTCTTGCTGCGCAGCTTCGCGCAAATGCGCTCAGCCAATATCGGCGTGAATCCGCACAACGTGCTCACCTTCCGCCTCAATTTGCCCGGCGCGCGATACAAAAGCGGCGCGCAGCAAAAACAATTCCTGGATCAGTTGATTGCGCGCATCGACCGGATTCCCGGCGTCGAGGCGTCGTGCGTCTCCACGGTCATGGCCCTCGAGGGCGGCTGGAACGGCTACGTCACCGTTCCCGGGGTCACCAATCCGAAATTGGCCAATGTCCTGGTCGAAGACAATTACATCACCCCGCAATACTTCAAGACTTTTGGCATTCGCCTGATCGAAGGCCGCAATTTCACCCAAGAAGACATGCAGCTGGCCGTCGCCGCCGGCAAAAAAGTCGCTGCCTTCTATATGTCTGCGAAGGACCCGAGCAAAGTGAAAATTCCCGCAGACCTTTCATATCCCGTCATCATCAACGAAACGATGGCCAAGCTTTTCTGGCCGAATCAAGATCCGATCGGCAAGAGTTATACCGGATTCGGCGGCGGCCCGCGGGAGATTGTCATCGGTGTGGTCAGTAATGAAAAGCAGATACGGATTGAACGTGCGCCATCGCCGGAAAACTATGAGCCGCTGCCGCTGGCGCTGAGTTTTTCTCCGGGATTCGACGGCATCGTCTCGCTGAAAACGAAAATGGCGCCGGCCGGCGCGCTCAGCGAAGTGCGCCGCGCGGTGCTCAGTCTGGACAACACCATCGGCATCTATCACGTGCGCACCATGGACGACGTCATCGCCGAAAACATGCAGGACACCACGCTCGAAACCTCTTTGCTGGCCACCTTTGCTGCGGTGGCGCTGCTCCTCGCGGCAGTGGGGCTGTACGGCGTAATGTCCTATGTGGTGACGCAGCGCACCCACGAAATCGGCATTCGCATGGCTCTGGGGGCGCAGCACACCGACGTCTTGCGCATGGTGATTTTGCAAGGCGGCAAATTGATTCTGCTCGGCGTGGCGATTGGCATTGCCGGCGCGCTCGGGCTGACGCAGTTGCTCGCTGCGTCGCTCTTTGGCGTCACAGCCACGGACCCGATGACTTACGTCGCGGTGGCCGCGCTGCTCGTGATTGTCGCGCTCGCGGCCTGCTACATCCCCGCGCGTCGCGCCGCGAAAGTGGATCCCATGATCGCGCTGCGCTACGAATAGACTATGCGCCTCGGTGTAGCCGGCCGGCCGCGGGCTCCAGAGAGGAGCGATTTATGCCGCGCATCGAACGGCTGAGGGAAGTGATTCACGGAAAGCTCGATTTGGACGAGATGCAGCGCAAATATGCGGCGGGCTGGCGCATAGCGGCCCTCGAATGGGAGCGCGAATCCTCCGCCGAACCAACCTCTTTCGAGCCGGACCTGGAGCGCCGCGTCGGCGAATTGCCTTTTGGCCTCCGCATCGCAAGCGACTGTGCGCACCTCGAAGAAGACCCCGGGGAAATGCGCGCGCTGCACATCTTGATGGAGCTGATTGTTCAGGATATTTCCTTGCAACGTATGGCGGACGAGTTGAACCGCGCCGGCTGCGCCACGCGCGCCGGCAAGCCGTGGACGGCGCCGGCGATTTTCAACGTTTTCCCGCGCCTCATTGAGCTCAGGCCCGAAATCCTTCGCGGCGAAGACTGGAAATCCCGCCGCCGCGAGATCGCCCGCGTGCCGTGGAACTCTTGAAAGTCTCCGGCCACCGCGGACAAAAAAAACGCTGCGCGCTAACGATTTCTGAGCCAACTAGTCTAAATGGAACGATTGACGCGTTGCTTGCGTAATATTGTTTGATGACACTCCATTCTCAACGAGGCGCATGATCAACACGATTCTGCAGGACATTCGCTACGGCCTGCGCATGCTGGCGAAATCGCCCGGGTTCGCCGCCGTGGCCATTCTGACCCTCGCCCTCGGCATTGGCGCAAACGCTGCCATTTTCCAGCTCATTGACGCCGTTCGCCTGCGCACTTTGCCGGTGAAAGATCCCGCTACGCTCGCCATTGTTCACATTCGCACGAATCATTGGGGCCAGGGGAATTTCAACGGTCCATACGCTGAATTCACTTTTGGGCTGTGGAAGCAGGTCGCGCAGCGCCAACGACCGTTTTCCTCCATCGCCGCATGGAGCCAGGGCCGGCTCAATTTGGCGAATGGCGGTGAAGTGGACAATGCGCAGGCCATTTGGGTCAGCGGAGAGTTTTTTCGGACCCTCGGGGTTCAGCCGTTCCTCGGACGGTTGATTTCCCAAGCCGACGACCGCGCCGGTTGCGCCGGCGGCGTGGATTTGAGCTACGCCTTCTGGCAGCGCCGCTATGCCGGCGCCTCCAGCGTGATTGGCAAAACGTTAACGCTCGAAGGGCATCCCTTCCCGATTCTCGGCGTGACGCCTCCGAGCTTTTACGGTGTCTCCGTTGGCGACCGCTTTGACGTCGCCGTTCCCGTTTGCGCGGAACCCATCATCGGGGGGAAGGAGCTCAGCCGCATCACCGGACCCCGCCGCCAGGAAAGCTGGTGGCTTTCCGTTTTCGGCCGTCTCAAGCCCGGCTGGGATCTTTCGCGCGCCTCTGCTCAGCTTGCCGTGATCAGTTCCGCCTCGCTGCAGGAAACCATTCCGCCTCAATACGACGCCAATGGCGTCAAACATTATCTCGCTTACAAGTTTTACGCTGTGTCTGCCGCCCATGGTTTTTCCGCCATGCGCAGCGAGGCCTCTGACCCGCTTTTCCTGCTTCTTGGACTTTCCGGACTCGTCCTGCTCATCGCCTGCGCCAATCTTGCCAACCTCATGCTCGCGCGCGCCAGCTCTCGCGAAAGGGAAATCGCCGTTCGTCTCGCGCTCGGCGCTTCCCGCGCGCGTTTGGTTCGCCAGATGCTTTCCGAAAGCGCACTGCTGGCTGTCTCTGGGGCCGTCCTCGGAGGATTTTTGGCCTCTGCGCTCAGTCGCTTCCTTATCGCCTTCATCAGCACGCCGAATAACCCTATTTTTCTCGACATGCCCACGGATTGGCGCGTCCTCGGCTTCGCCGCCGGCCTCGCCATCCTCACCACAATTCTTTTCGGACTCGCCCCCGCCCTGCGCTCCGGAAGCATTCCTCCGGGCGCCGTGCTCAAAACCGGCGGTCGCGGCACGACCGCCGGGCGCGAACGTTTCCGCCTGCAGCGCATTCTGGTTGCCTCGCAAGTCGCGCTTTCCCTCGTGCTTCTCGCCGGCGCGCTGCTCTTTGCCCGCAGCCTGCACAACCTGCTCACCCGCAATCCGGGCTTCCAGGAAAATGGCATCCTCGTCGCAAACCTCGATTACACCCGCGCCAATGTTGCGTCCGCGCAGGATGAAGCCCTCGCTCGCAATTTGCTTGACCGCATCCGCGCCATTCCCGGCGTCGCTGCCGCTGCCTATGCCACACGTTCTCCAATGAGCGGCGACAGCTCCAATGACGAGATCTTGGACGTCAAAACCGGCGCAAACAAAGGCTCCGCCTGGGAGGACTACGTCAGCCCCGGCTATTTTGCCACCATCGAAGATCCCATCCTGATGGGACGCGACTTCAACTTGAACGACACGGCCACGTCTCCCGCCGTCGCGATCGTGAATCAGTCCTTTGTGAAAAAGTTTCTGAACGGCTCCGCCGACCCCATTGGCCGGCAGTTCCGCGTCTGGAATGTTCCAGGCAAACCGGCCCTTTTCTACCAGGTCGTCGGCGTAGTCAAAGACTCCGTCTACGAAGACATGCACGCTCCCATCGTCCCCGTGATGTACTTTCCGCATTCGCAGTTGCAGCCGCAATTGGCCGGCCCCTTCGCCGTATTCCTCATTCGCTCCCGGGCCGGCATGGGCGCCGTCGCGAATTCCGTGAAGGACTCCGTCGTCGGCGTTAATTCGCAGATGGATATTCAGTTCAAGCTGTTGCGCACGCAGATCCGCGAAACGCTCACGCAGGACGAACTGATGGCCACTCTCTGCGGATTTTTCGGCGCACTGGCCGTGCTCCTCGCGGCCATCGGCCTTTACGGCGTGATTTCCTACACCGTCACGCAGCGCACCAATGAAATCGGCATCCGCATGGCCCTCGGCGCGCAGCGCAGCGGCGTCATTCGCCTGATTCTGGGCGAAGTCGCCGTGCTCATCACTTTTGGTGTTGCGGTCGGCGTCGCGCTCGCGCTCGCCGGCAGCAAAGCCGCCAGTTCGCTGCTGTATGGCCTCAAGGCGCGCGACCCCCTCACGCTTGCAGCCGCGGCGATTCTGCTCGCCGCCATTGGATTCGCCGCCAGCTTCATTCCCGCGCGCCGCGCTTCGCGCCTCGATCCCCTCGAAGCCCTCCGCTACGAATAGCTCGCTCTGGCTTTCCGCGCCGGTATGGCCCTCGGCGCGCAACCGCGCGGCGTGCTGAAAACGGCGTGGGGCAGGGAATTGTCCCCGCCGTTTTCGGTGCGGAAATCGGTGTCGCGGTCGCGCCCGCCCTTACGCGCCTTCCGAATTTCGCGCTCCACGGTGCTCCCGCCGGCGAACCCGCCGCGCTCCTCGGCGTCACGCTGCCGCTCGTTGTTGCCGCCCAACTCAGCAAGGGCGCTCCGTTGCCGCCGGCCACCACGCCGGGCCGGTTGCGCCATCGTGCAAATTTCCGTGCGGATCGTGCTCAGGATCTTCGTCGAAAATCACGCCGTGAATCACAGCAATCACCTCCGGCGACGCGCCGCGAAAATCGTGTTTCATGCGCACATGTTCGGAGGCGCGATTGAACACTTCATCGCGCGTCTCGCCCCGCGCGATAAAACTGCACCCGGGAATTACGTCTGAGCAGCGAAGTATTTTCGCCATGGGATTCCTCTTGCGTAAATTGTGGGTCCGGGGCGGGCTAGTTCAGCGTGCCGGAGAGGGGAGTTTGCGAAAAGCCGGTGAATTACCTACGTTGTGTAGATTCAGTTCCGTGCCATTCTGTCCGGGACGCCCCCGTCGAAAGCTCCGATTCCAGGGTCGCCGACTGCAAAGGATGCGGCTATGCCATTGCCGCCGGCCGGGGCGCCCGTGCCAGGTCCCGGCCATCCAGAAGCTTCTGCGGCGTCTCTGTGCCCCTAAAACCTTCCGCTTCGCATTCGCGTGTGGGGCTGCGCCGATGTGTGCAGCACTCTGGACGGAATCGTGCGGCAGCGCAGACGCAAAACTCCGTTCCGCTAGCTTAGATGCAGCGCAGCTTCGCTTTGCAGCGCGGAATTGGGGAGGCGTCTGCGCCGGAGCCTTGCGAAAAGAAAGGCGACCCCGTTTGAGGCAAGCGCGACGAAAAATGGATCAATCGGCCTTCGATACCAATCGCCCGTGTGGGTCACGTAATAAACAAGCGGGAAGAAAAAACACACGATGGCGTAGGGCACAGCGGCCTCGCTCCGCCTCTCTTGAAATGCGCGCCACAGTCCCAGCAGCGTCAGGCCGCTCAGCAGTGTGTACAGCGGCACGTTGACAAGAGTATACGGACATTTTGCGAGATATGATGGGCTGACGCTCCAGTAGTCTGTCCAAACATTTACTATTCGGCGCGCAACCATCCATGCGTACCATCCGGGATGATTTTCGATGTACGTAAGGCCTTCGCGGCCTTTCAAAGCGAAATAGCTCACTTCTCCCAGCCGTTGAAACTCACGCCACTGGGTGTTGTTTTGCCAGGGATTCCACGGACCGTCAGCGACCGAGTACAGATACGAACTGTCCCCGTTGTTTCCGATTCCGATTTCCAGGCCGAAACTGTCTCCGATGGGGATGAACTTGTGAAACACGCGGTAATTTCGCGCGACCCACGGCGCGATAACCAGAATCGTCGCGAGCACGCAGGAAGCCGCCGGCAAAATCCAGCTTCGACCCTGACGGTGCAATCGCCACAGGGCCCACAGCGCCAATAGCGGCAGTACGGAAAGCAGCGACGGATTTGTCAGTGCCGCCGCGCCGCTCAGCAAACCACAGGCAACCCATTTGCGCGTCCGGTTGGTTTCCGCGAGGCTCAGCGCCATACAAAACAAAATCGCCAAAAGCAACGTAGTGAGCCACGTATCCCAAATACGGCTATTCGGGCCATAAATCGCGTCGGGGAAAGACACCCACAGCCAGGCCGCTAGCTGAGCGACTCCCTCACCGAAACCTCTGCGCGTAAAGAAAAAAATCGGAATGCAGGTCAGCGCCGAAACCAAATCGTTGAAAACAAGAATCGCAATGCACGCCGTCGGCGTGTAGACGCCAAAGATTTTGAATACGCCTGCAAGAATCGCGGGATAAACAGGCCCAAACCACGCCGTCGGCCCGGTTGGCGCATAGAGCGGATTGCCGAATCCTTGCCCGGTTGCCATGGAGCGGGCCACGCGGCCCTCCTCGAATCCGAAGCTCCAGTGATCGGTTGCCGGATCCAGATTCTGCCGGTATACAAAAAGCATCACAGCGAGCCGCAGCGCCAAAGCTGCCAGCACCATCCAAAAAAGGGGTCGCCGCAAGCCGTGCGTGTTTGTCATCAATCTTCCGTTGTGCCCGCCGGATGCCGTTTGCTCCGCCAAAATGTGATTGCGCCGGCGGCGAGCGCGACCATCATAGGATCGAGCGGCCGGCGATAGTAATCCTCGGGATGCGTGATGTAATACACGAGCGGAAAAAAGAAAAACGCAATGACGTAGAGCATGGCATGTTCCGCGCCCGCTTCGCGCCAGGCGCGACGCAAGCCGAAAAACGCGAAAATCGTCAGCGCGGTGCAAAACACGACGTTCGCCGGATCGGCAGGCTCCTGTTGCAAGTATCGGCGGCTGAAGCTCCAGAATCCGGTCCAGATGTAGACGACGCGGCGCAACGATTGCGCGGCATACAGCGCTTTGTGCGCGCGGATGAAGGCGAGCGCCTGTTCTTTCTTGAGCGCCATATAGCCCGTTTCGCCGAGTTGCTGATACTGGCGCCATTCGCGCGCGCTGTCGGAAGGATGATAGCCGGGCGGATCCCAGTGCCAGCTATCGGCATTGTTGCCGCAATAGAGCTCGAACCAAAATCCCGAACGCAGCGGAATGAATTTGTGGAACGTGCGGTAGTTGCGCACAAACCAGGGCGAAACAACGAGAATCACCGCCACAAGCGCGGCCGCGCCCGGCGCAAACCATCGCTCGCGGCGTTTCCAATAGCGATACAGCAGCCAGAGCGACAAAAATGGCGCAACGGAAAGCGTAACCGGATCGCTCAGTGCGGTTACGCCCGCCAACGCGCCGAACCCGAACCACCATTTCCATCGTGGCGCATCCTCCAATTTCAGCGCCAGCAGGAACAGGAGCGCCATGAGCAGGGTGGAAAGCGTGGTGTCCCAAATGAAGCTCGTCGCAAAATTGATGGAATACGGGAAAAATGCCCAGATCCATCCGGCCCACAGCGCGGCGCGCTCATCGAATGTCCGCCGCGCAATCAAAAACACGGGAATGCAGGTCAGCGCGCTCAGCAGGCAATCGAAAGAGAGGATCGCCAGGGCGGAGGCTTTCGTGTACACGCCAAATATTTTGAATACGCCTGCCAGCAGCAGCGGGAAAACCGGCGCAAGCCATGCGGTCGGCCCGGTATCTCCAAAATACGGGCTGCTGTAGCCTTTTCCCTCCGCGACCGAACGTGCAATTCGCCCCGTCTCGCCGCCGAATCGCCAGTGGTCCCGCGCCGGATTGAGCGCCGCCGGATACACAAACGCCATCACCGCCAGCCGAAGCGCCAGCGCTACAAAGACCATCCACGCCAGCGCCCGGCGCGTGTGTTTCAGGTCGGAGGCTGGTGTTGCGGTTTGTATCGCTGGAACTTCGTTTCGCAGATTGGATGGCGCCATTTTCGTCGAGCTACTTTGCGGAAAAATGCCGTGCATGGCAATCAAAACTTTTCGAGCGAGTCGCCGGCACGATTCCGCTCTGAGCCGCAATCGAAATGAAAACAGAAGCGGAAAGAACGGCAGGGAAGAGAAGTGAAAAGGCAGTGCGCAGGAAATTGCACGGCGCAGCCGCGCGCGCCACTCGGTGCCAAATTTGCAGAAGCGGCGATGCGGTCTTCATCGCCGCCTCATGCGAGAAGGGCTTTCGCAGGAGCAAAGTACCCGCCGCAGAAATTGGTCTCAGCGGAACAAACAAATGTCGCGAACCAAAACTACAGCAATTCAAAATCTTGCGAAAGGAATTTCAGCACTCGGCGATGGGGCGGAGCAGAGCGCGAGCCAGCCGGAGGCCATCGAGCATCGCGGCAATCGCGCCGCCGGTTCCCGCCTGGCTTTTGCGGGAACGGTCTGCAGTATATTCATCCGCGCGCATTCCTTGCCGGTCACGGGAGCGCCTTGCCTACAAAGAGTAAACTGCGGCGTGAATTCGCGGCGCAGGAATACTCGGCGCAAACGCGCGCAAGAAAAGACGCTTATTCACCAAACTCCAATCCGTCAATTTTTCCGTCGCCGGTGAGCCGCAGCGTGACGACCGCCGCCGTGCCGTACTGAAAATGCGCGCGGTATTTGTACACGCGCAGGCCGTTTTCTTCCTTGCGGCTTAACAGCGCCAATGTTTCGAGCGCGCCTTCATTCGTCAGGAATTTTTGCGCCGCGTTTTGCATGTCTGCGCCGAATTCCTTCTGCCCGCTCGCCGTGAACTGGGTCAGGTCCAATTTCCCCGCAGCCAGTTGGCCAATCACGCTGCGCAATCGTGCCGTTACCTGAGGCTCGGTATCCGGAATGGGCCGCAGCGGCGGGGGCGGCTTCAGCGCCGGAATGTAAAATCCTGCAATCTGATGCGCAATTTTGTCGGGATTGGAATGGTTGGCATCCAGATTGGTCAGCACAATCACCGTGAGTTTGTCGTCCACGTAGCGGCAAATGGCGTCTGTGAATCCCTGCCAGGAGCCGTCGTGTTCGATGAGCCGGTGGCCGTTCATGCGGTGAATGAACCAGCCGAATCCATAATCGCCCTTGTTGGGCTTACCCGCGTCCGGCCCGGTTTGATATTTCTGGATGGTCCACATCTCATCGAGCGAACGCTGCGTCAACAGGCGGTTGGTGTAAAGCGCCGCGTCCCATTTGGTCAAATCCATGGCGCTAAAGAGCAAACTGCCGTCCGCGGTGGTATTCAGTGTGGGCGAGACCCAGTCCTGATTCTTCCACTGACCTTTCACCAGTTGATAGCCTTGTGCGCGGTTGGGAATAATGTCGCTCTCGCTGATGACGCGCGTTTCCATTCCGAGCGGCGCAAAAATTCGCTGCCGCAAAAAATCGCCGTAAAATTCGCCGGTAACGCGGTGAATCAAAATTCCCAGTATCACATATCCCGAGTTGCTGTATCGCCAGTCGCTCCCGGGAGGAAAATTCAGCGGCTGCGCTTCGATAATGTGCAGCAACTCATCTTCCGTGTAGTCCTTGGGAAGTTC
>Ga0209061_1000644_pt1 | contig 77576 bp, 69 predicted proteins | sample Coa_R1_10_FD_187157 | JGI IMG/M metagenome (GOLD analysis project Ga0209061, IMG submission 187157) | Surface soil microbial communities from Centralia Pennsylvania, which are recovering from an underground coalmine fire - Coalmine... | ecosystem: Environmental > Terrestrial > Soil >... | reverse complement strand
TGTCCAGATCAGCGTCCACGAGGGCCTCCGGGCTCGGCGTCGGGTTAGCAACGCCGATCATGGGCACCCTCGCCCGCTTCGTCACGCAACGACACGCCACGTGATCAATAAGGAATCACTCGTCTAGTTGCCGAACTGGAGCGGCAGGCTGAGCGACCAGGTGAAGCTCAGGCCGACGAGCCGGACTCCGCTCACGTCCACTACCGCCATACACCACGCCCTGCCCGGCAGCCCGTACCGACCGCCAGCGCCAGAACCATCCAGCGGATTACGGCTGAGCGACCACCAGGCCGCCTCCCCTGGGAAGCAAAAGACGCCAAGCAACTCGTTGGTGTCTCTGGTGCGAACGTTACTGATCTGGTGGGCGCAACTGGGTTCGAACCAGTGACCCCTCGCTTGTAAGGCGAGTGCTCTACCGCTGAGCTATGCACCCCGCACGTGCGGCTTGCTGCGGGCCGAACGCGCCTGGCCGGTCATGCGCGCTCGGCACGTGGCACGGTCCAGGGTAGCCGCTCGGCCGACATCCCTGCGGCGGCAGCGGCCAGGACCTAGCCGATCCGGGCCGGCCGACCGGCCCGGCCGAGCACCCTGGCCAGGGCCATCTCGACCTCCTCGGCCAGGCCGGGAACGTCGTCTGCCTCGGCACGGGTGGTGGCCGGCTCGCGAACGTGGCCGCAGTCCCGGCACTCGACCTCCCCCAGCCGCCGGACCAGCCGCACGCTGCCGCACTCCGGGCAGCGGTCCAGGTCCTCGGTCCAGTCGGCGGCCTGCTGGCAGGCCGGGCAGACGAGCACCTGCCGGTCCGCCCTGACCCCGCGCTTCCACGGGCTCTCGCCCCGGTCCGGGTCTACCTGCCGGGCGCCGCATCTATAGCAGGGCATTCACCGTTCCCGATTCTGCGCTTGCGCCATTCACCCAGGACGCGCCGGGCCGTGCTAGCTCAGCCCGGCCAGCGCCTTCTGGTACTCGGCCAGATCGCGGGCCTGCGGCACCGGGTTCACGACCTTCCACCGCACGATGCCGTCCTTATCGATGATGAACGTCCCCCGTGTCGCGACCCCGAGAGCGTCGTCGAACACGCCGTAGGCCCTCGCCACCTCGCCGTGCGGCCAGAAGTCCGACAGCAGCGAGAAGCCGAAGTGCTCCGCGTCCGCCCACGCACGGTGAGCGAAGCCCGAGTCTACCGAGACCGTCAGCACCTCGACATCGTCCCGGTCGGCCTCGGGGAAGCTGTCGCGCATCGCGCACAGTTCCCCCGAGCAGATGCCGCTAAACGCCAGCGGGTAGAACACCAGCACGACATTCTTCGTGCCGCGGAAGCCCGATAGCCGGACCGGCGTCCCGTGCTGATCCTTGAGCTCGAAATCGGGTGCCTGGTCGCCGACCTCAACCGCCATAGCTGATTCCCTTCCGGCAGAGTCAGTGGGTGCCGCCGCGGCCGAAGGCCCGGGCGCTAGGCGAGCCCAGCCCGGGCGGGATGCGCGGCAGCTTCAGTCTGCCACTAGCCGCTGCCAGGAGGCGACGAGCCCGCGATCATCCGCGTCCGGCTCGCTCTCGTGCGGCCTGGCGGCTGAGCCGCCGGGCCCGGGCCGCACGGGCGCACAGGTTGCGGCCAGCGCGCCAGGCCAGCGGCCCACCCCGCCAGCGGCCCGCCCGGTCAGCGGGCTCCAGACCAGCGACATACCCAGCCAGCCGGGCACCTGGTAAGCGGCGCGCCCTGGGCGCGACCAGCCGGGTGCCCGACCAGTCGCGGCCCGCGCTGACCGTGGAGGTCTGCGATAGGCCCGCGGTGGGCGCCGCCTCTCCGATCTCGCTGGGCTCCACGTGGCCGGCCCGCCCGGACTTCGGCGTCAGCAGCCAGATGTACCCGCCGTCGGCTAGCTGCGTCAGCGCGTCCACCAGGGCGTCGACCAGGTCGCCGTCCTCGTCTCGCCACCACAGCAGGACCACGTCGACGATGTCCTTGTAGTCCTCGTCGACCAGCTCGGCCCCCGCCACGCTGGCGATCGCCTCGCGCACCTGCTTGTCGCAGTCGTCGTCGTAGCCGATTTCCTGCACCACCTGGCCCGGCTTGATGCCAAGCCGCCCGGCCAGGCTCTGCTGATCCTGCGCCTGGCCTGCGATCGCGCCCACTGTGGTCCTCCCCAGTCCTTTCCCGCTCCCGGCGGCCGCGTTAGCCACGTTCCCGCGACCCGGGTCCCCGCCGTCCGCCGGGAGGTCGCGCTGCCGGCGGCACCCTCGGCGTCGCCGACCTCTTGATCGGACAGTTCACACTGGCCCGCGCTGCTGCGCAAGTCACAATTCGCACACAGTCTGGACACGTCGGCGTGAACCTTGGCTGCCGATACCCTGATAGAGGTATCTGCCCAGTCCCTCACCGTGGCTACCAGCGGGTAGAGATGCGCCGCCAGCCGACCGGTATGAGGATGGAAGGGACAGGACAGGACAGCCGAAACTGCCGGGCGCCGGGCTGGCCACCAGGGCGCAGCGGCAGCGCCACGAGCACAGCACGAACTAGCACAGCAAGAAACAAGCACAGCACGACAACCAGGGCGGGGCCGGGCCTGGCCGGCCCCGCGGAAGGCGAGGAAACTCCGTGGCCTCCACGCGCCAGCGCTACTCGATCATCAGCGACGGCCTGCCAACCCAGCTGCCGGACATCGACCCGGACGAGACCCGCGAGTGGATCGACTCCTTCGACCACGTGGTCAGGACCCGGGGCCGCAGCCGGGCCAGGTACGTGATGCTGCGCCTGCTGGAGCGGGCCCGGGAGCAGCAGGTCGGCGTTCCCGGCCTGCGCAGCACCGACTACATCAACACGATCCCGCCGGAGCGCGAGCCCTGGTTCCCCGGCGATGAGTACATCGAGCGGCGCATCCGGGCCTATATCCGGTGGAACGCGGCGATCATGGTATCCCGGGCGAACCGGCCCGGGCTTGGCGTCGGCGGGCATATCGCCACCTACGCCTCGGCAGCCAGCCTCTACGAGGTGGGCTTCAACCACTTCTTCCGCGGCAAGGACCACGGCGAGTCGGGCGACCAGGTGTTCATCCAGGGCCATGCGGCGCCGGGCATCTACGCCAGGGCATTCCTCGAGGGCAGGCTCACCGAGCACCAGCTGAACGGATTCCGCCAGGAACTGTCCCACCCGGGCGGAGGCCTCCCGTCCTACCCCCATCCCCGGCTGATGCCGGACTTCTGGGAGTTCCCGACCGTGTCCATGGGCCTTGGCGCGATCGGGGCCATCTACCAGGCCAGGTTCAACAGGTACCTGCTGGCCCGGGAGATCAAGGACACCAGCAGGTCCCGGGTGTGGGCGTTCCTCGGCGACGGCGAGATGGACGAGCCGGAGGCGCTCGGCGCGATCGGCGTGGCCGCCCGCGAGGAGCTGGACAACCTGACCTTCGTGATCAACTGCAACCTGCAGCGGCTGGACGGGCCGGTGCGCGGCAACGGGAAGATCATCCAGGAGCTTGAGGCGTTCTTCCGCGGCGCCGGCTGGAACGTCATCAAGGTCATCTGGGGACGGGACTGGGATCCGCTGCTGGCCAAGGACGTGGACGGCGTTCTGGTCAATAAGATGAATACCACGCCGGACGGTCAATTCCAGACATACGCCGTGGAGTCCGGCGCCTACACCCGCGAGCACTTCTTCGGCACCGACCCGCGCCTGCGGGCGATGGTCGAGCACCTCTCCGACGACGAGGTGCGCAACCTCTCCCGGGGCGGGCACGACTACCGCAAGGTCTACGCCGCCTTCAAGGCCGCGACCGAGCACGTTGGCCAGCCCACGGTGATCCTGGCGCACACGATCAAGGGCTGGACGCTGGGGCCGGACTTCGAGGCCCGCAACGCCACCCACCAGATGAAGCACCTCACGGTGGCCGAGCTCAAGGAGTTCCGGGACCGGCTCTACCTGGAGATCCCGGACGCCGCGCTGGAGGCCGAGCTGCCGCCCTACTACCACCCGGGCGAGAAGTCCGAGGAGATCCAGTACATGCGGGAGCGGCGGGCCGCGCTCGGCGGGTACCTGCCGCGCCGCCTGGTCCGCTCCAAGCCCCTGGAGCTTCCCCCCGGGGACGTGTACGCCGACCTCAGGCGGGGGTCCGGCAAGCAGAACGTGGCGACCACGATGGCGTTCGTCCGGCTGCTGAAGGACCTGATGAAGGACAAGTCCATCGGGGCCAGGTTCGTCCCGGTGATCCCGGACGAGGCGCGCACGTTCGGCATGGACTCGCTGTTCCCGTCGGCGAAGATCTACTCACCGCACGGCCAGACCTACGAGGCCGTGGACCGCAACCTGCTGCTGTCCTACAAGGAGGCGGTCAAGGGCCAGATCCTGCACGAGGGGATCAGCGAGGCCGGCGCCATGGGCTCGGTGATCGCCGCCGGGACCTCCTACGCCACCCACTCCACACCGATGATCCCGGTGTACATCTTCTACTCGATGTTCGGGTTCCAGCGCACCGGGGACCTGATGTGGGCGCTTGGCGACCAGATGGGCCGGGGCTTCCTGCTCGGCGCCACCGCCGGCCGGACCACCCTCACCGGCGAGGGGCTGCAGCACAACGACGGGCACTCGCAGCTGCTGGCCTCGGTCAACCCGGCCTGCGTGGCCTACGACCCGGCCTGGGCCTACGAGATCTCCTACATCGTCGAGGACGCGCTGCGCCGGATGTACGGATCGTCGCCGCAGCACCCGCAGGGCGAGGACATCTTCTACTACCTGACCGTCTACAACGAGCCGTACGTCCAGCCGCCGCAGCCCGAGGACTACCCGGGCGGGACCGATGCGCTCCGCGAGGGCATCGTGCGCGGCCTGTACCGGTACGCCGACGCGCCGGCCGCCGACCCCGCTCAGCCTGACCACCAGGCGCAGCAGCCGCGGGCGCAGATCCTCGCCTCCGGCGTCGCGCTGCGCTCCGCGCTGGAGGCCCAGCGGCTGCTGGCGCAGGACTGGGGGGTGGCGGCCGGGGTGTGGTCGGCCACGTCCTGGACCGAGCTGCGCCGGGATGCCATGAGCTGCGACGAGTGGAACCTGCTCAACCCGGATGCCGAGCCGCGCGTGCCGTACCTGACCAGGACGCTGAACGGGCACCCCGGGCCGGTCGTCGCGGTCAGCGACTGGATCCGGGCGGTGCCCGACCAGATCGCCCGGTGGCTGCCCGGCCTGCTCTCGCTGGGCACCGACGGCTGGGGCTTCTCCGACACCCGCCCGGCCGCGCGGCGGTTCTTCCACGTGGACGCCGAGTCGATCGCGGTGGCCGTGCTCGCCCAGCTTGCCCGGCTCGGCGAGGTCAAGCCCGAGGCGGTCGGCCAGGCCATCGCGAGGTACCGCCTGGACCTGCCGGTCAGCGAGGCGCTCGGCCCGGTGCGCTGAGCCCGCCGGCGCGCGGGCTCACCGCCCGCAGGCCCGGCGAGGGTGGCAGGCTGGTCTGGTGACCAGGCAGGAGACCGCCTCGCGGCGGGGCAGCCACGTCCGCCCCGAGACCGTGCGGCGGCTGGAGCAGTCGACCGGGGCGTTGCGCACCGCCGCGATGGCCGCCATGGACCGGCGGCTGCCATGGTTCCGCGCGATGTCGGCGGAGAACCGGTCCTGGATCGGGCTGGTCGCCCAGGCCGGGGTCGCCGCGTTCGTGGAGTGGATCAAGCACCCGGAGCGGGCCCGGCCGGCGGTGGCCGGCGAGGTGTTCGGCACCGCCCCGAGGGACCTGGCCAGGGCGGTCAGCCTGCAGCAGACCGTGGAGATGGTCCGGGTGATCATCGACGTGGTCGAGGCCCAGGTGGACGAGCTTGCCGCGCCGGGCGGCGAGGCCGAGCTGCGCGAGGCGGTGCTGCGCTACACCCGGGAGATAGCGTTCGGGGCCGCGCAGGTCTACGCCCGCACCGCCGAGGTGCGCGGCACCTGGGACGCCCGGCTCGAGGCGCTGGTCGTCGACTCGCTGGTGCGCGGCGAGATCGACGAGTCGCTGCAGTCCTGGGCCTCGGCGCTGAACTGGTCGTCTGCGCCGGTGGCGGTCATCGCCGGCACCTCCAGCGGTGACGAGCCGGAGATCCTCATCGACGAGCTTCGCATCATCGCCCGCAGGGCGCGGCTGGACCTGCTGGCCGGCGTGCACGGCAGCCGCCTGGTGGTCGTCGTCGGCGGCACCCCGGATCCGCTGCAGGCCGCCGGGCAGTTCGCCGGGCGGTTCGGGCCGGGTCCCGTCGTGGTCGGCCCGCCGGTCGCTGACCTGCGCTCGGCCGGGCTCTCCGCGCACGCGGCGCTCGCCGGGCTGCGGGTGGCGGCGGCCTGGCCGGACGCGCCCCGCCCGGTCGCCGCTTCCGACCTGCTGCCCGAGCGTGCCCTGGACGGCGACGAGTCTGCCCGTGCCCAGCTCATCGACGAGGTGTACGAGCCGCTGCTGGCAGGCGGGACGGCGCTGCTGGACACCGTGATGACCTACCTGGAGCAGGGCAGCTCGCTGGAGGCGACCGCGCGGATGCTGTTCGTCCACCCGAACACCGTCCGCTACCGGCTCCGCCGGGTCGCTGAGATCACCGGCCTGTCACCCGCGGCCGGCCGGGACGGGTTCTCACTCTGGGTAGCGGTGATTTACGGTCGGCTAGCGCACAAGCGCACGTAGCTTATGGGTTTCCTCTAAAGACCTCCGCCAGCACTTCGTTCAGTTCGGCATTTGTATGGCGGAGTTCTACAGTGCATCCTGGGTTGGTGCTGCTGCTTGCCGCGCCCGGACAGGGCGCTCAGTCACCGGGCTTCCTCGCCCCCTGGCTGGAGCTTCCCGGGTTCGCCGAGCGGATAGCCGCCTGGTCGGAGATCGCCGGCCGCGACCTGGCGCGATTCGGGACCACAGCGGGCGCGGACGAGATCACCGACACCAGCGTCGCGCAGCCGCTGCTGGTGGTGGCGGCCATGGCCGCGGCCGCCGAGCTGCTGGGCGGGCTGGACGAGGCGGCCCGGCGGGTCGATGCGACGGCCGGGCACAGCGTGGGCGAGCTGCCGGCCGGGGTGATCGCCGGAGTGCTCACCGAGGCCGACGCGATGCGGCTGGTGGCCGTCCGCGGCCGGGCGATGGCCGCGGCGTCGGCGGCCGAGCCCACCGGGATGACCGCGGTCCTCGGCGGAGATCAGGCCGAGGTGCTCGCCGCGATCGAGCGGCACGGCCTGACGCCCGCCAACGTGAACGGCGCCGGGCAGGTGGTAGCCGCCGGGCGGCTGGCCGACCTTGCCGCGTTCGCCCAGAGCCCGCCCGCCGGGGCGCGGCTGCGGCCCCTGTCGGTGGCGGGCGCGTTCCATACCCGGCACATGGAGCCGGCGGTGGCGGCGCTGCGCGAGGCAGCGTCGGCGGTGCACCCCGCCGACCCCGGCCTGATCGTTCTGTCCAACGCCGACGGCAGCGTCGTGCGGACCGGCGCGGACTGGCTGGAGCGGATCGTGGCGCAGGTCGCGGCGCCGGTGCGGTGGGACCTGTGCATGCAGGCGATGACCGGGCTCGGCGTCACCGCGCTCATCGAGCTCCCGCCGGCGGGCACGCTGACCGGCCTGGCCCGCCGTGCGCTCGCCGGCGTGACCGGCTTCGGCCTGAGGACCCCGGCCGACCTGGACTCGGCCCGGGCGCTGCTGGCCGAGCACGGGCCGGCCGCCGCTGCGCGCCAGCTAGCCCGGCCGCGGCCGGGAGCGGCCACGTGACCCGGGCAGCGCACCAGCGGAATGCCCGGGACGGGATGCCCGGGCCGGCGGCAGACGGCATGGAACGGAAGGTGGCGGCCGGATGCGGATGACCCAGACGAGGGCCGGAGCGCGGATCCTCGGCTTCGGCGGCTACCAGCCCGCCCGGGTGGTGACGAACGAGGAACTGGCGCGGGCCGTCGACACCAGCGACGAGTGGATCCGGTCCCGGGTGGGGATCGCCAGCAGGCGCATCGCCGCCCCGGACGAGACCGTCACCGACATGGCAACGATCGCCGGCGGCAAGGCCCTGGCCGCCAGCGGCCTGGAGCCCGCCGACATCGGCCTGGTGATCGTCGCGACCTGCACGCCGGAGACCACGATCCCGAACACTGCCGCCAGCGTTGCCCGCCGGCTCGGCATCGCCGCGCCCGGTGCCTACGACCTGAACGCCGCTTGCGCCGGGTTCTGCTACGCGCTGGCCAGCGCCGCCGACTCGGTGAGAGCCGGCACCGCCGCGAACGTGCTGGTCATCGGTGCCGAGAAGCTTTCCCAGTGGGTGGACTGGACCGACCGGTCCACCTGCATCATCTTCGCCGACGGCGCGGGCGCCGCCGTCGTCGGGCCCGCGGAGGAGGGGCCTGGCACGGGGCCGGCCGGCGGCCCGTCGCCGGGGCCCGGCATCGGCCCGGTGGCCTGGGGCAGCGACGGCGACCTGGCCGACAAGATCTACGTGCGGGACCGGAACTCGTTCATCGTCCAGGAGGGCCAGGCAGTGTTCCGGTGGGCGACGAGCGTGCTGTATCCCGTTGCCCTGCAGGCCTGCGAGAACGCCGGCGTGCAGCCCTCCGAGCTGGCCGCGTTCGTTCCCCACCAGGCCAACCTGCGGATCATCGAGGCGATCGCCCGCAGGCTCGGGGCGCCGCAGGCGAAGGTCGCCTGCGACATCGTCACCGCCGGCAACACTTCATCGGCGTCGATACCGCTCGCGCTGTCGCGGATGACCGAGCGCGGCGACATCCAGACCGGGGACCGTGTCCTGCTGCTGGGCTTCGGGGCCGGCGCATGCTACGCGGCCCAGGTGATCACGGTACCCTGACCGCGCACTGCCCCTGCCTGCCCGGCAGGCAGGGGCCCGCAACGACACAAGAAGGAGAGCACGACCAGATGGCCATGACAGACCAGGAAATCCTCGCGGGCCTCGGCGAGATCATCGATGAGGTGGCAGGAGTTCCCGCCGACCAGGTAACTCCCGAGAAGACCTTCGTGGACGACCTGGACATCGACTCGCTGTCGATGGTGGAGATAGCGGTCGCGGCGCAGGAGAAGTTCAGCGTCGAGATCCCCGACGACCAGCTCAAGGACCTGAAGACAGTCCAGGACGTCATCGAGTACGTCAAGCGCTCGGCAGTCTCGGCCTGACTCACCGCATGCGGGCCGCGCGGCCGCGGGACCGGGGCCGCAGAACCCGGCGGGGCGCTCAATCCGACGACAGGAGCTGACAGCAGTGAGCAGCAATCGGGCCGATGTGGTGGTGACGGGCATCGGCGCTATCACGCCGGTCGGCACCGACGCGGCGTCGACCTGGGACTCGCTTCTGGCCGGGCGCAGCGGGGTCACCGCGCTGACCGACGACTGGGCGGCAGGCCTGCCAGCCCGTATGGCCGCGTGGGCGGCAGCCGACCCCGCCGATCGCCTCGACCGGGTCCAGGCCCGGCGCCTGGACCGGTGCGAGCAGTTCGCGATCGTGGCCGCCCGCGAGGCGTGGGCCGACGCTGGCCCGCCGGAGGTTCCGGCCGAGCGCCTCGGCGTGGTGGTGTCCAGCGGCATCGGCGGCGTCGCGTCCACCCTTGCCGCTTATGACACGCTCCGGGAGAAGGGCTGGCAGCGGCTCTCCCCGTTCACGGTGCCGATGCTGATGCCAAACGGCTCCGCGGGGTGGCTGAGCATCGAGCTCGGTGCCCGTGCCGGGGTGCACACCACGGTGAGCGCCTGCGCCTCGGGCGCCGAGGCCATCGGCTACGCCCGGGACATGATCAGGACGGGCCGGGCCGACGTGGTGCTGGCCGGCGGGACCGAGGCCGCGATCATGCAGCTGAACCTGGCAGCGTTCGCGGCCATGCGGGCGCTCTCGACCAGGAATGACGAGCCGCAGCGCGCGTCCCGGCCGTTCGACAAGGGCCGGGACGGCTTCGTGCTCGGCGAGGGCGCGGGCATGCTGGTGCTGGAGTCCGCCGAGCACGCGGCCAGCCGCGGCGCCCGCGTCTACGCGACCGTGGCGGGCGTCGGCTACTCCGCCGACGCGCACCACATCGCGCAGCCCGAGCCGGACGGCGCCGGCATCCGGCTGGCGATGAGCCGGGCGATCGCCGACGCAGGTCTGGCCGCCGAGCAGATCGTCCACGTCAACGCGCATGCCACGTCCACTCCCGCCGGAGATGTCGTGGAGCTTCAGGCGATCGCCGCCGTGCTCGGCGACGCCGCGCCCGGCGTCGCGGTCTCGGCCACGAAGTCGATGACCGGCCACCTGCTCGGCGGGGCAGGAGCCGTCGAGTCGGTGGCGGCGATCCTCGCCCTGCGCGATCGCATCGCCCCGCCGACGATCAACCTGGATGACCCCGACGACGACGCCGGGCTGGAGATCTCCTCGCAGCCCCAGCGGCTCAAGGCCCGCCACGACGGGCCGGTCGCCGTCCTCAACAACTCGTTCGGCTTTGGCGGCGCGAACGTTGCCCTCGCCTTCACCAGCCCGTGATGACGCCGGGAGAGCCATCCCGGCGCGCAGCCATGTCCCGAGCAACCCGCAGGAGACCGATGTGACCGTCATCGACCACGCGCATCCGCTGTCCCCGGCCACGCCGGCGGCGGCACGGAACGGCTCCGGTCATGCGGCGCATGGCCACGCCGCGGCCGCGGCCGCGGCCCGCGCCGCGGAGCCAGAGGTCAGCGGCCAGCCGGCGCCGCTCGGGCGCGACCCCCTGGCCCGGCTGGAGGCGCTGTTCGACGCGGGCACCCTGCGCCTGCTGCACCCGCCGGACGACTCCGGCGTGCTGGCCGCGGCCGGCCAGGTGGACGGGCTCAGCGCCGTCGCCTTCGCCAGCGACCCCCGCGAGCAGGGCGGTGCTACCGGAAGCGCCGGGTGCGCGAACATCGTCACCGCCTACGACTACGCGATGGAGCTCGGCGCCCCCGTCATCGGGCTGTGGCACTCGGGCGGCGCGCGCATCCGCGAGGGCGTGGAGAGCCTGCACGGCGTCGGGACCGTGTTCGCCGCGATGACGCGGGCATCCGGGGTCGTGCCGCAGATCTCGGTCGTGCTCGGCGCGGCGGCCGGCGGTGCGGCCTACGGCCCGGCCCTGACCGACCTGGTGATCCTGTCCAACCACGGGCGGATCTTCGTCACCGGCCCGGACGTGGTGCGCAGCGTCACCGGCGAGGACGTGGACATGGAGCGGCTCGGCGGCCCGGAGCCGCACAGCCGGCGCTCCGGCGTGGTCCATCTGGTGGCCGCGACCGACCGGGATGCCCTCCAGCGCGCCCGCGAGCTTGTGCTGCTGCTGGGCAGGCAGCATTCGGAAGATCCGGTGCCCTCGCTGGCCCCGTCGCCCGGCGCCGATCTCGGCGCGATCCTGCCCGACTCGCCGCGCCGGGCCTACGACGTGCACCCGCTGATCGCGGGCCTGCTGGATGAGCCCGGGCTCGAGCTGCATCCTCGGTGGGCACCGAACATCGTGACCACCCTCGGCCGCCTCGCGGGCCGGACGGTAGGGGTGATCGCCAATAACCCGCTGCGGCTCGGCGGCTGCCTGGACACGCTCTCGGCCGAGAAGGCGGCCAGGTTCGTCCGGATGTGCGACGCATTCGGCGTTCCGCTCGTCGTGGTGGTGGACACCCCCGGCTACCTTCCGGGCGTTGGCCAGGAATGGGATGGCGTGGTGCGCCGGGGCGCCAAGCTGCTGCACGCCTTCGCCGAGGCGAGCGTGCCCAGGGTCACCCTGGTCACCAGGAAGGCCATCGGCGGCGCCTACATCGCGATGAACTCCCGCTCGCTCGGCGCGACCCGGGTGCTCGCCTGGCCGACCGCTGAGGTCGCGGTCATGGGAGCGGTCGCCGCGGTCCGGATCCTGCACCGGAGGACGCTGGCCGAGGTGCCGGCCGACCGGCGGCACGAGGTTGAGGCCGAGCTTGCCGCCGAGCACGAGCGCGAGGTCGGCGGGCTGCAGCGGGCCATGAAGCTGGGCGTGGTCGATGAGGTCATCGAGCCCGCTCGCACCCGTGAGGCCATCGCCCTGGCCATCGCCGGGGCCCCGCAGGTCCGGGGCTCGCACCGCAACATCCCGCTCTGACCGGCGGAGCCGGGGCGGATTCAACTGGTCGTCGCAGCACCTCGAGTCCGGAGGTGCTGATGGGCAGGGCAGCGGGATGGATGACGGCGCTGACGGGCCGGTCGCCGGTGAAGTCGCCGGGTGCGCCAGCGCACCGGCGGGAGGTCGAGCGCGAGTTCTGGCGTGCGATCGGCAGGGGCCTGCTGGCGGAGGAGGCCGCGCTCGCGGTCGGCGTGTCGCAAGCGGTCGGGTCGCGGTGGTTCCGTCACCGTGGCGGCATGCCGATTGATCTTGGCCCGCTGTCGGGCCGGTACCTGACGTTCCGCGAACGCGAGGAGATCGCGATCTTGCGCGCCCGGCGGGCAGGAGTGCGCCAGATCGCCCGCCAGCTCGGCCGGGCTCCCTCGACGATCTCGCGGGAGCTGCGCCGCAACGCCGCAACCCGCGGAGGCAGGCTCGGCTACCGCGCCTCAGTAGCGCAGTGGAAGGCCGAGCTGGTGGCGCAGCGGCCCAGGACGGCGAAGCTGGCCGCTGATGACCGGCTGCGCGAGTATGTGCAGGAGCGGCTGTCAGGCCACGTGCGCCGCCTGGACGGGACGCCGGTCACGGGCCCGGCGACGGCGCCGTGGAAGGGCCGCGGCAAGCCGCATCGCGGGGACCGGCGGTGGGTGACGGCCTGGAGCCCGGAGCAGATCGCCGCCCGGCTGAAGGTCGGCTTCCCCGATGATGAGTCCATGCGGATCAGCCACGAGGCGATCTACCAGGCTCTGTATGCCGAAAGCCGCGGCGGGCTCAGGCGAGACCTGGTCGCCTGCCTTCGCACCGGCCGCGCGCTGCGGGTTCCCCGCGCACGGTCCAAGCGCAAGGCGCGGGCGCATGTCACCCCGGAGGTGATGATCAGCGAGCGGCCAGCTGAGGCGGCTGACCGGGCTGTCCCGGGCCACTGGGAAGGCGATTTGATCATCGGCCCGGAGCGTTCTGCGATCGGCACGCCAGCCGAGCGGAAAACCCGGTTCACGATGCTGGCCTACCTGCCGCGCGAGGAAGGCTGGCGGCACAAAGGCGCGGTCACCAGCCGCGCCACCGCCTTCACCGGGGCGGCAACCGGCGGCTCAACAGCGTCCTCTACACCGCCGCCATCGTGCAAAAGCGCCGCACTCCCGAGGCCCGGCAGCTGCTCGCCCGGCACGAGCCATCCAAAGGCTCCCGCGGGGCACGCCGGATCCTGCAACGGCACCTGGCCGACGTCATCTACCGCGCCATGACCGCCGACCAGGCCACCTGGCAGCACCAGATCATCCGCCACCAGCTCGCCGCTTGACATAGAAGCGTCAACGGCCTGCTGAGGCAGTACTTCCCCAAAGGCACCGACCTGTCCCGGCGGCCGGCCGAGGACCTCGAAGCCGTCGCGCTGGCGATCAGCAAGCGGCCCTGCAAGACACTCGGCTGGAAGACTCCGGCCGAAGCACTCAACGCGCTGCTACTCTCCTTGCAAGCCGGTGTTGCGACGGCCAGTTGAATCCGCCTTCGCTGCCCTGGTCGGTGTGGAGAATGACCCCGGGCGCCTGGCCGCCGCGGACCGCCACCGCCATCGCCAGCGCCCCGTAGGCCAGGGCAGCGTCGTGGTGCTCGCCGAGGGCGAACCCGGGCACCCGCCGGGAGGCCATGTCCAGTACCGAGTCGAGGCAGAGCTTGCCCTCACCGGTTCCGATCTCGGTGCCGTCCCCATACCACTTGCAGCTGATCGTGGCCGCGGGGAAGTCCCGCCCAGCCAGGTCCGGCGCCCGCCACCGGCCCCTGCCCGGGAGGGTCGTGCCCTTGCGCCTGTTCTTCTGCCGGGCCGCCAGGCCCTGCTCGCGCATCAGCCCGGCGACGGTGTTCTCACTCACCCGCCACCCGGCCTCGCGCAGGTCCGCGGTGATCCGCGGCGACCCGTACTTGCCCGCATGCTCGGCGAACAGCCGGGCCACCTCGGCTTTGAGCCGCTCCCGCCGCTGCGCCCGGGGCCCCGGCCGGGCGCTCTGCTGCTTGTAAAACCAGGACCGGGACACCCTCAGCGCCCGGCAGGACACCGCATGCGGGATGCCGTGCTCGTCCCTCTGGGCGGCGATGAACGCGGCCACCGCTACCGCCCCATCGCGTCCTTGACCCAGAGGGCCACGCTGCGCCTGAGCACATCACGCTCCATCGCCAGTTCGGCATTCTCCCGCCGCAGCCGGGCCAGCCCCGCCCGCTCATCCTCGCCCAGCGCGCCGTTGCCCTCACCCCGGCGGCGCTTGCCCGCGTTGACCCAGTTCCCCAGCGTGCCCTCGTTGATACCCAGGTCCCGGGCCACCTGCGCGATCGGCTTGCCGGTCTCCCGCACCAGCCGCACCGCGCCCTCCCGGAAGTCCTTGTCGAACCTCATCGACGGTCCAGGACCGGCGCCCGCGCTTCGCCTCACGACGAGCGGGTAGCCGGACAATGGCTGCCACGTTGCGGACGATGAGCTGTTCCTCGACCGCGCAGGTCAGCGCCGCCCGTAGCACGTTGCGTGCATCTCTGCGGGTACCGGTAGGCAAGACCTGCTGGCAGCATCTGCCGACAGCACAGCATCGGCGCTTGCCTTCCGACCGTGCGACATCCCTGCCCTGGGCACAGCACTGGCAGATGCGGCCGAGCTTCTTGAGCCACTGCCTGACATCCCTGACCTCGAATCACCATGTGGGTCATCCCCCTCGCCCGGACAGGCACAGCCCTACCCCGGAGCCTGCGGGGCGGCAAGGACTCGCTGCGCTCGGCCCTTCGGGCTCATCCTGGCCGCCCCAGAGAACCCGGGGCAGCCCCAGGGGTGCCCGACCGAGGGGGATGACCCCAAATTGCGTGCTCGGCACTCCGCTTAGAGCATCCGCAACCTTGTGCAACCTCTAGGCTCTCTGTCCGGCAGCGTGCTGGGAACTCGAGGTCATACTGCATCACACGATTCGGCCCCGTGCAGCCAGAGCGAACCGTTATCAGATCGTTACGATCAGATGCTTGACAGCCGGCATTGCCCGTCAAACTGCTAGTAGTTGCAACCACTCCGGGCCAAGGTGCGTCAAATCTGTACTGACTCAGCAAGAGGCTACCCCACCGCGCCGGATCTCCGGTTCGGCCGTCGCAGGATCAAGAGAAGGCGGCGTAGGCGCTGATATGACAGTTGGCGATAACTTCCGGCGGGCGGTAACACCTGTCCTCGTAGGATGTTTGTTGGGCGCGGCTACTGTAGCCGGATCCTGCTTACATCGAATTTGACCTGCATGGTATCGATATCAACATATGGAGTCAGGTCTATAAAACGGCAGCGCTTGTCGCTATCGCGAAGAGTATGTAGCCATATAACTGGTGAGCCGCGAGGATGGGCTGACCAAAGGAATACAGAGGTAAATGAAATCCCTGGTGTCATATGACTAAAAAATCTACCGCCACCGACCGTCTGGCTATCATGACAGGCTCGGTAATTGTTGTCGTGTCGGTAGTGGTCGCTATTGTAATTCATGCTCCACGCCTTCAGTGCACCTATCCCGGAGGGACACCTCCACCCTGCCCAACGGAGAATCTGACTGCCTTGCGCGTCTGGATCATCGTGGCTGGCGTGATAGTTTCATTGCTGATCATGATAGGCAGTAAGGCCTGGTCACGCAGAAGGCGTCCGTGATTCTTGAACCGCCCCGGAGTTTCCGGAGGCTCCATCTTGTGAGAGGAAGAAGGAGTCATGGGACGTGGAGGAAGCAGGGACCCGGCAAAGTCGTATTCATGCAGCTTGAAGTAGCTTGAGCGTCCGCTGGGGACCGCGGGCGTGGTGGCGGTTGGCGGCGGGGATGTTGGTATGGCCGTCCAGGCGCGGGATGCTGATGGCCAGGCTGCGCAGCGAGGCCATCACGCGGGGCGCATTTCCGGTCCTGACCAGCGATTTGTCCTCCTGATAGGTGACGTCACGGACCCAGTGGAGCTTGTTCTCTATGTGCCAGTGCCGGCGGACCCAGGCGGCCAGGGTCTGCGGCAGGGACCCGGCAAAGTCCTGAAATGAGGCTGTGGCCTGCGCTGTCGTGGCAGCCGGTGATGTGCCCGGCGTGTCTGCCGGCGGCGGGCAGGGCCCGGGCGGAACGATGGAAGTTCTCATGCTTACCATCGCCTGCCACGAGGGACACCCGCCCGCCGATGACATCTTTGCCTATCCCCGCTGCCCGCAGCCAGTACCTGCTTGATCTCCTGGCCCAGGTCCCGGACCCGCGGAAGAAGCGCGGGCGCCGGCATCCGCTGGCGGGCCTGCTGGCCGTCGGGTCGCGGCGGTCGTCGCCGGTTCGAAGTCGTTCACCGCGATCGGGCAGTGGGCCGCCGACGCTGGCCCTGACGTCCTGGTCGTCTTGGGCGCGGCCCGCGGGCCTGCGGATGAGTCGACGTTCCGGCGTGCGTTCGCCCTGGTCAGCGCTGACGTGCCCGGCCGGGTTCCCGGCGCGTGGCTGTGGACGCGGGCCGTGCGGGCCGGCGGCCGGCTGGTGATCGCGGCCGGCGGCAAGGCCGTTCGTGGCGCGAAGGGCAGGGACGGGAAGGCCCCGCACCTGGTCGCTGCCCTGGCGCACGGCACCGGCGCGGTCCCCGGCCAGGCCGCCGCGGACGAGAAGCCGGACGAGATCCCCGCGGTGCGGGATCTGCTGAGGGCGTTCGCCGGCCTGGCCGGCGCCGTCCTGACCTTCGGCGCACTGCACACCCGGCACGACACGGCGCAGGCAGTCCCCGGCCGGGGCGCCGGCTACGTGATGACGGTGAAAGCTACCATGCCGACGCTGTACAAGCAGCTCAAGAACCTGCCCTGGGCCCGCATCCCCTCCGTCTCATCCGTGAGCACCGGCCATGGCCGCCGCGCCCGGCGCACGATCAAGACCGTGCTGGCACCGCCCTGGACCGGGTTCGAGGGCGCTGCCCAGGTCGCGCAGCCGCGCCGCACCGTCACGAAGAAGGGGAAGAAGACGGCTGAGGTCGCCTGCCTGATCACCAGCGGCCGCCGCGCGAGCCCGCAGACCCTGGCCGCCTGGGTCCGCCGGCACTGGCACATAGAGAACAAGCCCCACTGGGTCCGCGACGTCACCTATCAGGAGGACAAATCGCTGGTCAGGACCGGAAGCGCGCCCCGCGTGATGGCCTCGCTGCGCAGCCTGCCGATCAGCATCCTGCGCCTGGACGGCCATGCCAACATCGCCGCCGCCAACCGCCACCACGCCCGCGACCCACAGCGGACGCTCAAGCTGCTTCAAGCTGCATGAATACGACTTTGCCGGGTCCCTGGTGGAGGAAGCAACTACCCGCCGGAGCTGCGTGAGCGGGCTATCCGGATGGTCGCCGAGGTGCGGCCGGAGTATCCGTCGGACTGGCCGGCGATCGTGGCGGTAGCGAAGCGGCTCGGCATCGGCAGCGCGGAGACGCTGCGCAAGTGGGTCCGCCAGGACGGGGTGGACGGCGGCACGAGGCCGGGCGTGACCAGCCAGGAGTCGGCCGAGCTGCCGCGTCGATCACCGCGCAGTGATGCGCCCGCTTGCCCGAATCGATACCCGCCAGACCGCTGTCATCTACCGTCCTCACGTCGAGATCCCCAAGGTCGTCTCCTCGGCTGGCAGCCACGGCGACACGTCCTTACCCAACGATCCGTTCGCGCGAGTCTCAATGAGCGGTCAAGCCACCAGCAGGGCAGCGGGCGGCCATTCCCAGTAAGCCGTCACCGGCACCGCCGGCGCGACAAGGAGACCTGAAGCCATACCCGCTGCCCCAAGGAGAGCGATCAAGACCCTATGACGGGCCCTGAGCACACCACTGAACCGTAAGGAAGGCGATTTGATCATCGGCCTGGAGCGTTCTGCGATCGGCACGCCAGCCGAGCGGAAAACCCGGTTCACGATGCTGGCCTACCTGCCGCGCGAGGAAGGCTGGCGGCACAAAGGCGCGGTCAAGAACGGGCCCGCGCTGGCCGGTTACGGCGCGCTCTCGATGAAGAACGCGCTCGCCGCGACCATCACCAACCTGCCCGGGCAGCTGTTCCGGTCGCTGACCTGGGACCGGGGCAAGGAACTGTCCGCGCACGCCGAGTTCAAGATCGAGACAGGCATCCCGGTCTACTTCGCCGGCCCGCACAGCCCTTGGCAGCGCCCGACGAACGAGAACACGAACGGCCTGCTGAGGCAGTACTTCCCCAAAGGCACCGACCTGTCCAGATGGAGCGCCGAGGAAATCGAGGCAGCCGCCGCCACGCTGAACAGCCGGCCCCGCAAGACACTCGGCTGGAAGACTCCGGCCGAAGCACTCAACGCGCTGCTACTCTCCTTGCAAGCCGGTGTTGCGACGACCAGTTGAATCCGCCCGGTCCGCCGGTCGGGCCGGCGGACGGCCGCTTGCCCGAGGGCCGGCTGCGGCTGGCGATACCGGAGCCGCTGCCCATGACATGGCAAAGTAATGATCTACCTTAACTTTGCTATTACGTTCCTCCTCTTCGCGCGGCCGGGTCCATTGTTAGGTCTGTCATATCCAGACGGTCCCCCAGCGTCGGGCGGGCCGGAGTGAGAGGCACGATGCGTATGCGTGGTCGCTTGCTCAGACGGCGGACGGCCTGGGCCCTGGCTCTGGCGCCGGCCCTGGCCATCGGCACGATGTCCATGGCTGCGGTCAGCCAGGCGGCTGCACAGCCCGCGCCCCACGTGACCAAGTGGGTAGCGCCGAACAAGGTCAACAACCTCGACTGCAACGGGTGGAGCCCGAAGTACGCGCCGGTCAGCCCGGCACGCAAGGAGATGTGCACCGACCCGCGCGGCGCCCGGACGTACAAGGGCTGGGCCAGCCCGCTGGCGAAGTACGACAAGTACAACAGCGGCGGGCGCTTCGTCGACAACGGCCATTACGTGGGCCACGACGAGCCGAGCGTCAAGTTCATCTCGCACCAGCCAGGCTCCGGCAACACGATGACCTACTACATGCAGCTTCCGCGTGACCCGTCCCGGGCGCCCACGCCGAACGGGAAGGTGACCGACTATGCGGAGCTGAGCGTGGCGCCCTGGTTCGGCTTGCCGATCTGCGACCCGTTGTCCTACCCGCAGAACCCGTGCAAGCCAGACAGCGACAGCAACTCGGGGGCGATCAACAACCCGAAGGCGGCCGGCTCGGCCTTCATGGAGCTGCAGTTCTACCCGCCCGGGTTCACTCCGTTCGTCGACAACACGAGCTGCAGCCGCACCATGTGGTGCGCGGCTCTCACGATCGACAGCCTGGAGAGCAAGTTCAACTTCGTCGACCTGAACACTGCCTGCGAGGAGCCGGTCAACTTCGCGTTCCTGCAGCGCAACGGCGTACCGGCAGGTCCTCCGAGTCCGCAGCTTGCAGACATCAAGACCTTCCTGCCGAACTCGCAGACGCTGATGATGCACCCGGGGGACATCCTGCGGGTGTCGATCACCGACCCGAAGGCCGGGTTCACGACCACGGTCACCGACCTGACCACGGGCCAGACCGGTTACATGACCGCCAGCGCGGGCAACGGGTTCATGGACACCAACTACAAGACCTGCGCCGGCCGGCCGTTCACGTTCCACGCCGAATACAACACGGCGGCCCCGCAGAACCAGGTTCCGTGGGCCGCGCTTGAGGGCGGCGTGCTGATGGAGCAGGAGATCGGCCACTCCGAGTCCTGCAACTCGGTCGCCTACCGTGACCCGGTCAGCGAGACCACCGCCAACGGCCAGTCCTACGTCGACGCCAAGGTGTTCGCGACCTGCATGGGCGGCCCGGAGAGCCCGCGCGCCCGTGGTGAGGGGCCGTGCAACCTCAAGACCCTCACCTGTGCGCACGCGACCACCGAGGGGACAACCGAGCCGATCGCCTGTCCGAGCGACTCGCTGACCAGCGGCGCCCTCTGCGAGTTCGCCGACGGGTTCTGCTTCCCCAAGGGCAGCAGGACGGTGATGATCAACGGCACGAAGGCAAAGGAGTCCGCGCCGGTCGCCTGGTGCGGGGACAACCGGTACCAGAACGGCGACCTGGACTTCGACGGCCTCGACTACCTGCCGTACACCTGGCCCGACGGCACGTCGAGCCATCCCACGTCGGTCAACTATCTGGGGCCGTTCACTTCAACAGGGAAGGCATACCCGCAGATCCAGTTCGAGACCGACGCGGCCGGGTCGGAGTTCCTGTGCCACGTCCAGACCGGGCAGTACTGCCAGGTGCCCCCGCTCGGGGCGAAGTTCTACCCGTTCTGGTCGCTGACCAGCAAGGTGGCGGTGCACGGGCTTCCCAAGGGCACGTGCCTGTGGAACTTCGGCAATGTCATCCCGCGGGTCACCACCGAGAGCTTCGGCGGGGATGCCGAGTACGGCAGCCCGGACGTGGCCCGCTACGGCGGAACTGTCATCAGCCCGGTCATGACCAACCCCGAGTTCTCCGGGGCATGCCCGGCGCTGTGACGGGCAGCGGCTGATACGGCACGGGGCCCCGGGCGGCAGCGCCCGGGGCCCTGTCCTACCCGGGGCACTCGGGGCCTCACCTGTCAGCAGTGCGCCTCGCGGCCTGCCCGGCCCGCGATGTGAGCGGGGACGACCGAGCCGGGCCGGAGCGCTGGGTCCGGAACGGGCTCCCCCCAGCAGGCGATCAGCGGCAGCTCGCCCGCCCACAGGCCGAGCGCCGCGTCCGGGCTGTCGCCGTCATCCGGCGGCCCGGTCCGGACCTTCACCGAGGCCTCGTCCAGGCCCAGCGCGAGCAGCCGGGTCGCGGCAAGCTCCCTGCGGCTCGGCCGCCGCGCGTAGTCCCACTGCCCCGGCGCGAGATGCTCGGACAGGCAGCGCAGCCCCTCCAGCTTCTCGCCCGGCTCGTCCACGACCCGCAGCGTGCCGTAGATCATCGCGCTGCGATAGTTCACCGCGTGCTCGAACACCGACGGGGCCAGCACGAGCCCGTCCACCAGGGTGACGGTCACGCAGGCCGGGGCCCGCCGCTGCGCCAGGCTCTGGCTGGCGACCGACCCGTGCAGGTAGAGCAGCCGCCCGTCACGGGCCAGGCCGTAGCAGGTGGGCACCACCATGGGCACGCCATCGGCCAGCACCCCGAGATGCGCAATGAAGCCCGCCCGCAGCACCGCGAGCAGGTCGGCCCGCTCGGACCGGCCCTGCTCGCGGAGCCGGCGGTGGCGGGTCCGCTCGGTGGCGGACAGCGGCAGTTGCGAATCAGGCACAAAAATGATCGTACAGAACGGATTCCGCCGTATCAGTCGCCATGCGCAAGTGATTCAGTTGCGTCTCCGGACCCGGAAGCCATCGCCGCCGCGACCCGGGCGTAGCTGTCCAGCGCGGCCTGCCAGAAGCCCGCGACGTCGATCGACATCGCCACCCGCGCGTTGCGGCCCGCAGCGCCGGCCTCGAAGTCGGTCACGGTCATGCCCGAGGTCCACCGGCCGGCCGTTTCCACCTCGACCCTCGCCGGGACGCAGCCGAACAGCTCCGGCGCGGCCACGAGGGCGACGGCGCACACATCGTGCACGGCCGGACCGCCGGGCTCGGCCATGTACCCGGACAGGCAGGGCAGCAGCAGCTCGCTGCCGAGCCTGCCGAGCCCTGCCATCCGCTCCCGCACCGCCGCGTCGGCCCGGGTCTGCAGGGTGACGTCCAGGCCGACCATCGTGACCGTCCAGCCGGCCCCGAACACGATCGCCGCAGCCTCCGGATCAGCGAGGATGTTGAACTCCGCGGCCGGGGTCACGTTGCCCCGGCCCGCCGACCCGCCCATGATCACGAAGTCGCCGACCTGGCGCACGAGCTCCGGGTACCGGGTGACCGCCAGCGCGATGTTGGTCAGCGGCCCGGTGGCGATCAGCGTGATCTCGCCCGGCGATGCGGCGATCGCCTGTGCCAGGTAGTCGGCGGCGTGCCCGGGCCGCGGCGCGGCCTGCGACGGCGGCAGCGTGGCATTGCCCAGCCCGGAGTCGCCGTGCACGTTGCGGGCGTCGAGGGCCGGGCGGACCAGCGGCGCGGCGCAGCCCGGGGTGACCGGCACGTCGCCGAGCCCGGTGAAGTCACGGACCGCGAGCGCGTTCGCGGTCGTCTTGTCCAGCGCGACATTCCCCGCAACGGTGGTGATCCCGACCAGGTCAAGGGCCGGATGCCCGTGAGCGAAGGCCAGCGCCAGCGCGTCGTCGACCCCCGGGTCGCAGTCAATGATGATCTTCCTGGCACGTCCCGCAGCGGCCGTATCGGTCACGGACGCCATCTTGCCATGGGCCGCTGGGGGCCTCGGGCCGACTGGGCCCCGGGCCGCTGCCTCACGCGGACAGCCGGGCCGGGCTGGACCCCGGGCAGATGCCCCCTTAGCGGACCGCTGGGCCGGGCTGAGCCCCGGGCCGCTGCCTCACGCGGACTGCCGAGCCGGGCTGAGCCGGCCGGCCGGACCCGCCACCACGGCCCCGTCGCGGCCCCTCCCGGCGGCCTGCCAGGCCCGGCCGTCGCCGCGGCCCTCGGCGCGGCGAGACCGGGACGCGGCGCCGCCGCGCCCGCTGATGGCGCGGCGCAGCTTGGCCCGGCCGCGATGCAGCCGCGACATCACCGTGCCGAGCGGAACGTCCATGAGCTCGGCGACCTCCCGGTAGGAATAGCCCTCAACGTCGGCGAGGTAGATCGCGGCCCGGAACTCCTCAGGCAGCCTGCGCAGGGCGCCCATCACGCCGGAGTCCGCCATGGACTCCAGTGCGACGGACTCCGCCGACCGGCTGTGCCCGGCCGCGCTGTCGACGATGCCCAGCCACTCCTCGCGCAGGTCACCGCCGATCACCTGGGGCTCGCGCCGCTGCTTGCGATACCCGTTGATGAACGTGTTGGCCAGGATCCGGTGCAGCCAGGCCCGGAGGTTGGTGCCCTGCTGGAACTGGCCGAAGCCGGCATAGGCGCGCGTGCTCGTCTCCTGCAGCAGGTCCTCGGCATCATGGACGTTGCGGGTCATCCGCAGCGCCGCAGGATATAGCTGCTCCAGGCACGGAACGACATCCCGCTCGAACCGCTCCCGGTAGTCGGCCGCCTGCCCGCTCGTCCTGATCATCAGCTTCCTCCTCGGTAGGCCCCCCTCTCACGTGGTCGCCGCGCTGGCGGGGCGGCAAGCAGGCCGGCCGTGCTGCCAGGCGGGCAGCATGCGGTCCTCGCGCCTGCTCTCTCATTCCGCCGTCTCCCCGCCGTCTCCGCTGATGCCCGGAGCCTGGCTGCCAGGCCCGTCCGGGCCTGCGCGGAACTCATTCCGCGAACGATTGCAGCGGTGCGGCCGGCCAGTGCCTCGCGCTGCTCGCGCACGGGCAGAGGTCAGACGGGGGCTTCCGGGTGCGATGGCCGGGATAGCTATACCGGCACGGTGGGCACGGTGGGGGGAGCGCCTGCGCGGGCCGCTAATGCGGCACGGCCATGGCGCGACGGAGGGGTTACGGTCGCCGGCCGCCGGGGGTGGGCGACAGCACCGGACGTCATGGGCACCTCCCCTCGCTCGGGCTGGCTCTTCCGGGGGCCAGCAGGCGGACCAGAGCACGTACAGCCGGCACTCGGTTACCAGCCGGCAACATAAGTACTGGATTGAAACAGTCATCACCGATCGTGTCAAGCTGAGTACGGAATATACCGAACATCCGGTTTGTAGCCAACCGACCGGGTCAACGGCCACCGTATCAGCCCGCACGCCGTCGCAGCGCCAGCGGCGCTGAGCCAGCGCGCCCCGGGCGCCGGCCCGCCGATCGGTCAGCCGATGGCGCGGAGCCGCGCACCGGGGCGCCCGCCGCGGGTCAGCCAGTGGCGCGGAGCCGCGCACCGGGGCGCCCGCCGCGGGTCAGCCAGTGGCGTGGAGCCAGCGCACCGGGGCGCCCGCCGCCGCGTGCCGGAACGGCTCCAGTTCCTCATCCCAGGGCTGGCCGAGCAGCAGCGCGAGCTCCTCTTCCAGCGAGCCGCCCAGCGCCGGATGACGCGGAGCGTGCAGCTCGACCAGCTCGCCAAGCTGGGCCAGGCCCTGGTCGGCCGGCTCGCCGGCCTGTGCGGCTGCGCTGGCCCGGCTGGATGCGGCAAGCGTCATCGCGGCCCTGATCCTGCCCTCGGGGACGAGGATGTCGCCGTTGGCCGAGGTCACCGCGGAGAAGACGCCGAGCGCGGGAGTGCAGCTATAGCGGACGGGATCGCAGCCCGGGCTCGCCTCCTCGGTCACCTCGAAGCGAAGCTGTCCCCAGCGGGCCAGCGCCGAGGTCAGCGCGCCCGAGGTACCCGGCCTGCCCTCCCAGGCCAGCTCGGCCCGCAGCGCTCCCGGGCTCGCGGGCTGATCGATCCACGGCAGGTGCACGGGCACGCCAAGAATCCCGGCGACTGCCCACTCGACATGCGGGCTGAGCGCCGGGGGCGCGGAATGGACCTGCAGCACGCCTCGTACGGTCACCAGACCTCCCCTGCAGCCACCGAGGTGCGTCTTCCCCTACGAACCTCATCCGCTGCAAGGCAGCCAGCGCGACCTGCCGCAAGCGCGCCGCCAGGTCCACGTCCGCTGTCATTGTGCTATAGGACGCCGCCTGGCGCCAGCACCGGCAAGGGTCAGCGAGCGTGTCGTGCTGGCCTGGCGGCCGCCTCGTCGCGTGGTGTGATGGAGATGTGACAGCCGCTGAGCCAGCCACCCGCCGGGCGCGCCCGGGCGGGCGGGCCGCCGGCCGGGACATCGCCGGGCTGCTGTTCACCGGGGAGATGTACGGCGTGCAGCTCGACCAGCTTGCGGCCGTGATCGGCACCTCGCAGCGGCAGGCGCGCGCGGCCGTCGTGCGGTGGCAGGACCGTGGCTGGGCACGGCTGGAAGCTCTCGGGCCGGGGCCGCCGTGGGCCTGGCTGACCCGGGCAGGCCTGGCCGCCTGCGGCCTGCCGTACCGGCCGGCTCCGCCAGGGTTAGCGCGGCTGGCCCATATCCGCGCGGTCACCGCCGTGCGGCTGGCGCTGGAGTCGGCCGGCGGCTACGCCCTGGGCCGCGGGTACTGGCGCAGCGAGCGGCGGCTGCGAGCGCGCATGGGTAACGCCCGCGGCGGGCGGCTCGGGCTCCGCGAGCATATTCCCGACGCGGAGGTGCACTGGCCTGACGATGCTCCCGTGGCGTGGGCGGGCGAGATCTGGGCGATCGAGGCGGAGCTGACCGCCAAGCCGGTGGCGCGCACCGTCGCGATCATGCGCGAGCTGCTGAGCCGGACCGGTGACTACGGCTGCCCGGCCGCGCAGGTCCGGGTGGCCGGGCTGGCACCGCGGCACCTGCGGGTGATCTACCTGTGCGCGCCGCGCGCGGTGAGCACCGTCGCGAGGGCTCGCGCCGCGCTCGGCGGCGATGCCGGGAGGGTCGAGATCCGGTCGCTGCCAGGGGCCGCGGCGCTGCCGCCGGCCGCCAGCGGCGCTGGCGCACGGCCGTCGCGAGGGCAGCACCGGTGACGTCGCGCCCCGGGCCGCGGCGCGGGCGTCCGGCTGCGGTGGCGCTGATCGCGGCGCTCATGACCGGGCTCGCGGTGGCGGCGGCGCCGGTCACCCTGGCCGCCGCCGCGGGCGTCGCCCTGGCCTGGTACCGGGGCTGGCCGCCGGGCAGGCTCTACCGGGCCGCTGCCTGGTGCCTGCCGATGGTCGCGGCCTGGCTGGCGGCGCTGGCGGCCTCGGCCGGCTCGCCGCTGCGGGTAGCGGCGGCGCCCTACCTCGCCTGGATCGCGATGTGGCAGCACGGCGCCGCCGGCGACATCCCCGCTGCCGCCGCGGTGATCGCGCCCGCCGCGATACCCGCCGGCCTGCTGGCCGCCGGCATCGGCTGGTCGGTGCGGCTGCGGTCGATGGCCGCCGGGAGCGGCGGCCGCTCCCCCGGCTCGGCCGCCGCCTTCGACCGGCGGCAGTGGCGGCATCAGGTCCGCAGCGCCCGGGCCAGGATCTCGGCACCGGGGTCTGTTCCGCTCACCACGAAGAACGGATCTCTCGTGGTGGGTGCCGTGATCAGGTCGGTCGGCCATCCGGCGAGCGCGATAGCGGCGATCCCGTATGAGCGCATCCGCGGCCACCAGGTGGTGATCGGGGCGACCGGGACCGGGAAGACGACGCTCCTGCTGCGGCTGTGGGCGGCGTTCGCGGCCACCGCGCTGCGCCGCCACGCAGCCGGCGCGGGCAGGCCGCCGCTGCTGGTCGTGCTGGACTGCAAGGGAGGCACGGACGCCCGGCGGCTTGCCGACCGGACCCGGCGGGTGCTGCGCCAGGCTGGCGTCAGGTCCACGGCGATCTGGCCGGATGAGGCGAGCCTGTCGCTGTGGGCGCTGCCGCCCGGCCGCCTCGTCACCACGCTGGTCGACCTGGTCGAGCACGGCACGGGGGGCGCTGCCTACTACTCCGACGTCATGGAAGCGGTGGTCAGCCTCGCCGTCGGCGCGCCCTGCGGCCCGCCCGGCGGCAATGCGGACTTCCTGGCCAGGCTGGAGCCCGGGTGGCTTGAGCTGGCCTACGCGGCCGGCGAGCACGCCGCCGAGCTCGCACTGGTCCGGTCGGCGGCCGGGCAAGTCCGCGATATCGCCCTGCGGTTCCGGACGCTGCTGCGCCGGCTCGGCGACGGGCTGGACGGGCCCGGCGGCTTCGCCGACGCCGACGCCTGGTACTGCATCCTGGAGGGCACGGCCGAGGTCACGGTTGCCGAGGCGCAGGCCCGGGCGCTGGTCGACCTGCTCGCAAGCTATGCGGTGGACCGGGGCGACAGGGAGATCCTGGTCGCCGTCGATGAGTTCAGCGCGGTGTCCCGGCGGCTGCCGATCTGGCAGCTCTACGAGCGGGCCCGCTCCCTCGGCCTGGCGTTGCAGGTGTCCGCGCAGTCCTGGCACGGCCTGGCGGCGAGCAGGGACGAGCGGTACCGGATCGCCGCGGCCGCCGATGGCGGCATCTGGCTCATGCGCACCGCGCACCCGGGCCCGGCTGCCGCGCTGGCCGGCGCCCGGCCGGGCGTGGCGTCCTCGCGGATGCTGCTCGGCCGGCTCCGCTGGAGCCGCCGCGGCACCTCCCTGGCACGGACCCGTCCCGTGGTGGACCCGGACCTGATCCGGTCGCTCGATGTCGGCCAGGCCGCCTACATACACCGCGGCGGCGTGACATACGTCCAGGTCAAGCGGCTGATCGCGGCGCCTGCGGCGATCGCCGGGGCACCGCGGGACATCTCGCCATCGCCTCTGGCCATGACCGGGGCCGCGAGCGGCCAGGACCGCCAGGACGTCCAGGACGGCGCGGGCGGAAGGCCAGCCGGCCGCGCGCGGCTGCCCGATGCGAGCGCGCTGCTCGATGAGGCGTTCGGGCCGGAGCCCGCGAGATGAGCCGGCGCGGCATGAGCGGGCCGGCGGACCCGTTCCGCGCCCTGGGGCTGCACCCCGGGCCAGGCCTCACCGACGACGACGTGCGAGCCGCCTGGCGCCGGATCGCCGCCGCGACCCATCCCGACCGCCCCGACGGCGGAGACCCGGACCGCTTCGCGGCCGCCGCTGCCGCCTACACGCTGCTGCGGACCCGGTCCGGCCGCGGCGAGGCGCTGGCCGACCTCACCGGGAACGCCGGCGTCGCGCCGGGCAGCAGCCGGCTGAGCTGCGTTCTGGATAGATTGTCCGGTCTTCTCGCGCAGGCAGGTCATCCCGGACGCCGCGCCCGGCGCGGCAGGCCCGGCCGGCTGGCGCTGCGGGCCGCTGCCGCGGTGGCAGGCGCCGTGGCGGCGGTCGCCGCCGCCGGCCCGCATCCTGCTGCGCCTGCGCTCGTCACGGGCGTGCTGACATGGTTCGCGCTGACCGCGCGACACGATCTCGCCCCGCCGGAGAGCCCCGCGCCGCCAGCTCAGCCCGGCGCCGGGCCGGTGGCCACGGGGCGCGCCGGGTCGGTGATCCAGTCCGACCAGGATCCGACATAGAGCGCCGCCGGGATGCCGGCCAGCTCGAGCGCCAGCACCTCGTGCGCAGCGGTCACGCCGGACCCGCAGTACGCCCCCACCGCGGGCCGCTGCGCGCCGCCGCCCCCGGCGGCCGGGACGCCGAGCCTCGCGAACCGGGCCGCCAGCTCAGCGGGCGCCAGGAAGCGGCCGTCGGCCGTCACGTTCTGGCCGGTCGGCGCCGACACCGCGCCGGGGATGTGGCCGGCCACCGGGTCGACGGGCTCGGCCTCGCCGCGGTAGCGCTCCGGCTGGCGTGCGTCGAGCAGCACCCCCGACCGGGCCAGCGCGGCAGCCCCGGCAGCATCCAGCAGGGGCATGCCGCCGGGCCGCGCGGTGAAGTCCCCCGGCGCCGGGGCGGGTACCTCTGCGGTGACCGCGAGGCCTGCCGCCACCCAGCCGGCGTAGCCGCCGTCGAGGACGCGCACGTGCGGGTGACCGTAGTAGCGCAGCACCCACCAGGCGCGGGCCGCCGCGGTCGAGTCCGCGTCGTCATAGACGACGACCGCGCTGAACGCGCCGACGCCTGCGCGCCGCAGCGCCGCCTGCACCCGCTCCGGCGATGGCAGCGGGTGGCGGCCTCCCGGCCCGGGCGGCCCGGGCGGCCCGGCCAGGTCGGTGTCCAGGTCGACGAACACCGCCCCGGGCAGGTGCCCGGCCCGGTAGCGCTCGATCCCCGGCGGCCCGCCCAGCCGCCAGCGGACATCCAGCAGCACCGGCTGGCGCCCTGGCGGCGCGCCGGCAATCTCACGGGCCAGGCCGGCGGGGTCGGCGAGCGGCCAGCCTGACTGTGTCATGAGGCGTTCAGGGCCAGCAGCGGGACGAGCTGGTCCGCCGTGGTAAGCGAGCCATGCATGCCGATCAGGGCGGACTCGCGAGGTTCCGTTCTGCTCGCGACGATGGCCGAGGGACCGGCCGGGGCGGCCACCACGTCGCCGATCCTGGCCATCAGCCGTGCCTCGACAGGGCCGAACCAGCCTTCCTCGACCGCCTCCTCGCGGGATACCACCCAGGCGCGCGCCCCGAGAACCTCGCGCCATGCCGCCAGCACCTCGCCGGCCGCGCCCGGCCTGGCGTAGACGTGCCGGGCCCGCGGCTCGCCACCGAGCAGCGCGACGCCCTCCTGCAGGTCGCCGTCCTGGTCGGCGTCTACCCTGTCGTGCTCGGCGACGTCCACCATGCCGTGGTCGGCGGTGATGTACAGCGCGGTGTCCGGCGGCAGCGCTCCCGCCAGGTGCTCGGCCAGCTTGTCCACGTGCGCAAGCTGGTAGCGCCAGGCCTCGGAGGTGCAGCCGCACTCATGCCCGGTGCCGTCCAGCCCGGCGTAGTAGACCATCGCGAGCACCCGGTCATGCTGGCGGAGGACGGCCGTCGCCTCGGCGGCCAGCGCGCCGAGCGTATCGGCAGCCTGATAGCCCGCCCCGCGCATCGCGGCCATGGCCAGCCCGGTGTGCCGCAGCGAGCCGTGCGCGATGCGGAACGCGCTCAGCCCGGCCTTGACGGCGCGCTCGAAAACCGTGGGACCGGGCTGCCAGCGCACCGGGTCCACGCGCCGGTCCCAGCGCAGGCCGTTGAGCAGGCCGCCCTCGCCGGGGATGGCCACCTGGTAGCCGAGAAGCCCGTGCTGCCCGGGCGGGCGCCCGGTGCCGAGCGAGCCCATGCTGGTGACGGTGGTCGCCGGGAAGCCGGCCATCAGGGTCCGGCCGCTGACGGCGAGCTCGGAAAGGAACGGCGCCGCTGCCGGCTGGTCGCGCAGCAGCTCCCAGCCCAGCCCGTCGACGACCAGCAGGCAGACTCGCTGCGCCTCGGATAGCTGCAGCGGGTTGGGCTCATCCGGGACGCCGAGGCAGCACAGGACCGAGCAGGCGAGGTCGCTCAGCGTCGCCTCGCCGTAGCGCGGCAGCGTCGGCATGGACTCCGGCAGTCCGGTCATCGCCGCATGCTGCCCCTCTGGCCGCCGCTGAAACTCATGCCGTGCCGCTGGTTGCCGCGACCAGGGCCTCGGCGAAGGAAAGGACCTGCCTGACCGCATCCTCGCCATCGGCGGCCTCGCTTACCCGCATGGTCAGGTCGTCGGCGCTGACCGTGCCGCTGTAGCCGTGATCGGCCTCGCAGCTCTCGTCGCCGCAGTGCTCTGGCTGCAGGTCGATCCTGGACAGCCCGTTCCAGCCGATGGTCAGCACGACCTCGCTCGGCATCGTCACGTGGCTGACGTACGAAGCGGGGTCGGGAACGACCCGGGTGACCGCCACCGAGCTGATCCGGGACAGCCTGATCGCCTCGGTGCTCGTCTCCGTCTGGGGACGGGTCTCACCTTCGGCGCCGTCGGCGGGATTCTCGTCGGTATGCGAGTAGACGAGCCGGGTCGGCGTCAGCGCCATCACGGTCATGTGCCGCCTGACCTCCATGCCGGGGTCGAACAGGGCATCGTGATAGACGAAGTACGAGACGACGGGCTCGGTCCCGACCGCGGCCATGACCGCATCCGCCACGACGTCGGGGTAGTACCCGCTTCGCTCGATGGCCGAGCGCATCCCGCCGATGGCCGCTCTGGTATCCGTCATCCCTCCATCCTGCACCGTCCGGCCGGCATTCCTCACCTCGCCGGCCGCAAACGGCTGCTGCCTGCCGGCGAAGCCGGGGGCAGCGGGGCAGTCACCGCCCGGGTCAGCGCGGTCACGGCGATGGCTCGCCCCGCCCGCCCGGGCGCAGCCGGTAGCGCAGCACCGCCATGTCGCCGGCCCGCGATACCCCGGCAAGCTCCATCGGCCTGCCCGGGCCGAGCCCCAGGTCGCCCGCTGCGGCCAGCCGGGGAGCGGCTGGCCGGCCCACGAAGAAGGGCGCGATCGCCAGCCGGAACTCGTCCGCCAGGCCCGCGGCCAGGAACTGGCGCAGGACCTGCCCGCCGCCCTCGACCAGCAGCCGGCCGGCCCGCCGCGCGCTCAGGTCGGCCAGCACCAGGCGCAGGTCCAGCCTGCCTGCTGCGGGCCTGGCGATCCCGGCAGTCCCGATGCCGACGACGGTGGCCGCGCTGCCGAGCAGGCGGCCGACGCGAGCCTGCTCAGCTTCCGGAACGTAGACCAGGCGCTCCCCCGCGCCGGTCGTGAACACCCGCGCATCCGGCGGAAGGTTCCCCGACGCGGTGACGATCACCCGGGCCGGATTCTCCGGCAGGCCGCGAGCGACGCGCCGCCGCCGCCGCGCGGCCGAGCGCACCTGCAGCACCGGGTCATCGGCGCGGACCGTGCCCGCGCCGACCATGATCGCGTCGCACTCTGCCCGGATCTCGTCAACCTCGTCCAGGTCCGCCGCGCCCGACAGCAGCAGCCGCTCCGCCGAGTCGTCATCGAGGCAGCCGTCGGCTGACATGGCGGCCGACAGCAGCACGAACGGGCGCTCTGCTGGCATCACCCCTGGTCCGATCCCTCCGCTGATCCGCCCCCGGCCAGGGCCGCGCGGATGCGCCGAGCGTACTGCTCGGCCTCATCGTCGCCGGAATACCGGCCGCGCGGCCAGAAGAAGCCCCGCAGCCCGTCGCCCTTCGTGCGGGGCACGACATGCACGTGCAGGTGCGGCACGCTCTGGCTGACGACGTTGTTGAGCGCGACGAACGTTCCCTGCGCGCCCAGGGCAGCGGGCAGGGCCGCGGACAGCCGCCGCACCCGCTCGAATAGCGGGCCGGTCAGCCCGGCCGGCAAGTCGGCCAGCGTCTCATGATGCTCCCGCGGGATGACCAGGACGTGTCCCGGGAACAGCGGCCGGGCGTCGAGGAACGCCAACGTGAGCTCATCGGCCAGCACCAGGTGCGCGGGCACCGACCCGGCCGCGATGCGGCAGAACAGGCAGTCGGTCACAGTCAGGCACGCTAGCGCGCCGGCGCCGAGCACGCCGGGCCGTGCCGGCTCCGACTCGCGGCGGACCCGGGCCAGCCCTGAGTCGGACGGCGGACCGGCATGGCGGCACGTACGCTTGGGGCGTGTCAGCGTTGTATGCCTGGCTGGGCCGCCACCCGCGGCTGGTGGACGGCACGCTGGCGCTCTTGCTTGCCCTGCTGGGCCTGCCGACGGTGCTCAGCCCGGGCGGCCCGCTCGTGGTGCTGATGCCGGTGGCGCTGGTGATGATCGTCGCGGTGGTGTTCAGGCGCCGGAACCCGCCCGCCGCGTTCGCGCTGGCCGTCGCGGCCGGCGCGGTACAGGTCCTCACCGCCTCCCGGCCCATCGGAACCGACCTGGCAGTCCCGGTGCTGCTCTACACGCTGGCGGCCTACCAGCCGCGGCGGCAGTCGCTGGCCGGGCTGGCGATCTGCCTGGCCGGGTCGATCGTGGGAGTCCTCACCTGGGCGCACGGAATCGACATCGCCCGGAAGATCTTCGCCGCCCTGGTGCTCTTCGGCGGCACGGCGCTGGTGGCCTGGGTGCTCGGCGACTCCATGCACTACCGCCGGGCGTACTACCTGAGCCTGGAGGAGCGGGCAGCGCGGGCGGAGGCCGAGCGCGACGCCCAGGCCACGATCGCCGCCGCCGCCGAGCGTGCCCGGATCGCCCGCGACCTGCACGACGTGGTGGCGCACAACGTCAGCGTGATGGTGGTGCAGGCCGACGGCGCCGGCTATGCGCTGGACAGCGACCCGGAGCGGGCTCGCGGCGCGCTGCTGGCGATCTCCCAGACCGGCCGCCAGGCGCTGGCCGAGATGCGCCGCCTGCTCGGGGTGCTGAGATCCGGTGACGAGCAGTCAGGACTCGCCCCCCAGCCTGGCCTGGCGCAGCTACGGGAACTGGTCAGCGCGGCGCGGGCGGCCGGCATGTCGGTCTCGCTCACCACCGAGGGCGCTCCGGTGGCCCTGCCGGAGGGCGCGGAGCTTGCCGCCTACCGGGTCGTCCAGGAGTCGCTGACCAATACGCGCAAGCACGCCGGGCTCGGCGCGTCGGCCGCGATCCTGCTCCGGTTCGCTCCCGATGAGCTGCTGGTCCAGGTCACCGACGACGGCGTCGGCGGGCCCGCGGCCGGCGTGGCGGTCGGGCACGGGCTGATCGGGATGCGGGAGCGGATCGCGATGTACGGCGGGACGGTGCAGGCAGGGCCGCGTGAGGCCGGGGGGTATCAGGTATCGGCCAGGCTTCCGCTGGCCGGGGCCCGTCTCGCCGGCCCGGCTGAGCCCGCCCGCCCGGCTGAGCCCGCCCGCCAGCCTGAACTGGCCCGCCAGGCTGAGCCGGCCTCGGGGGCACGACCAGGCACGGCTGCCCGGGGCGGACTCGGAGGCGCCGCGTGAGCGCTGATGAGCCGGCGCCGATCCGCATCGCGCTGGTCGATGACCAGGAGCTGGTCCGGGCCGGCTTCCGGATGGTCCTGGATGCCCAGCCGGACATGACGGTGGTCGGCGAGGCGGGCGACGGCCTGGCCGCGGTCGAGCTTGCCAGGAAGCGCGCGATCGACGTGATCATCATGGATGCCCGGATGCCGAGGCTCGACGGCGTGGGGGCCACCGGCCGGATCCGCGCGGCCGGAGACCGTCCCCGCGTCCTCATGCTCACCACCTTCGACCTCGACGAGTATGCGTTCGCCGCGCTCAAGGCAGGTGCCAGCGGGTTCCTGCTCAAGGACGTGCCGCCGGACGAGCTGCTGTCCGCCATCCGTGCCGTGCACTCCGGGGATGCGGTCGTCGCGCCGTCCACCACCCGGCGGCTGCTGGACGCGTTCGCCCCGCTGCTGCCCGCGGGCCAGCCTTCCCCGGCTGCCCTCGGCGAGCTCACCGAACGGGAGCGCGAGGTGCTGATCCAGGTGGCACAGGGCCTGTCCAACTGCGAGATCGGGCAGCGGCTGTTCGTCTCCGAGGCCACCGTCAAGACTCACGTCGGGCGGATCCTCGCCAAGCTGGGCCTGCGCGACCGCGTCCAGGCAGTGGTCTACGCCTACGAGAACGGACTGGTGCGGGCGGGCCGCAGGAGCTGACGCCGGGCCGTGGCAGCCTGCCATGGCGGCTGAATGCGCGGCATCACCATGCGCGGCCCGGTAGCCTGGCCGCACAGCCCTCCCCCGGAAGCGTTCTCCATGCTCACCTCGCACAATTTCACCTATGGCCTGCTGAACCCGGCCCTGGCCTATCTGATGTCCTGCCTCGGCGCGTTCCTCGGGCTCCGCTGCACGACGCGCGCCCGGGCGCATGCCGGCGCCGCCCGTGCCCGGTGGCTGCTGCTGGCGGCAGTCTCGATCGGCACGACGGGCATCTGGGTCATGCACTTCATCGCCATGCTGGGATACACGATCCCGGGCATGACGATCCGGTACAACGTGCCGGTGACGATCCTGAGCATGCTGATCGCGGTCGGGGTAGTCAGCATCGGCCTGCTGATCGTGGGCTTCGGCCGGGAGGGCCGCCGGACGGTGCTGCTCGGCGGCGTCTTCACCGGGCTCGGCGTCGCCGCCATGCACTACACGGGAATGGCCGCGATGCGGATGCCCGCGAGGATGACCTACAACCCGGTGCTCTTCGTCCTGTCAGTGATCATCGCGATCGTCGCCGCCACCGCCGCGCTGTGGGCAGCGCTGCGGCTGCGCGGGCTGTGGTCGAGCGCCGGGGCCGCCCTGATCATGGGCGTGGCGGTGAGCGGAATGCACTACACGGGCATGGCGGCGATGCATGTCTGGCCGGCGCCCGAGCATGACACCGGGATGCTGATGAGCGGCGGCGCCACCGCCGAGGCGTTCCTGCTGCCGCTGATCATCGGGATCAGCGTCCTCGCCTTCATCCTCACCGCGACCATCGCGCTCGCGCCTACCGAGGAGGAGATCCGCGTTGACGCGGAGCTGATGAGCCGGATCCGGGGCATGGGCGGCCTGACGGCGACCGCGAACGCTGCCCTTCCCCCGCCCGATTCTCCTTCCCGGAACGGGCGGGCAGCCCGGCCCGCCGGCAGCGGCCAGGCCGAGGGCTCCTGGACGTTCGCTGACCTTGACCGCCCGGGCGGCCCCGGCTGATTCCCGCGGCCGGTCCCGGCCCGGCGTCCCGGCCATGCTCGCGGGCGGCGGCCCGCACTGGAACAATGACCCGATGGGCGATCTCGAGGCGGACCCCGGCTGGCTGCTGCTGATCTACCGGGTGCCGTCGGAACCCAGCAGGCTGCGCTCCGCCGTGTGGCGCCGGCTGAAGCGGCTCGGCGCGATCTACCTGCAGAACTCGGCCGCCGCGCTGCCGGCGAGCAGCGGCGCCGAGCGGGCGCTGCGCAAGCTGCGCAGCGAGATCCAGGCCATGAACGGGACTGCGGTCCTGCTGTCCTGCTCGGTGCTGGCCGGCGAGCAGCACGTCATGGCGGCGTTCCAGGCCGCCCGCGACGACGAGTACGAGGAGATCGTGGACAAGTGCCAGGACTTCCTCGCCGAGGTGGAGAAGGAGTACGCGGCCGGCCACTTCACCTTCGCCGAGCTTGAGGAGAACGAGGTTGACCTGGTCAAGCTGAGGAACTGGCTGGCCCGGGTGCGGGCGCGGGACGTGTTCGGCGCCAGCGGCCTGGCGGGCGCGCAGCAGGCGCTGCGGCGCTGCGAGGAGTCGCTGGAGGCCTACGCCGCCCGGGTCTACGCGGAGCAGCCCGAGGGCGGCTGACTCGCAGCCCGGCTAGCGCTTCCTGATCGCGCGGCGCAGGCTCACCGGCAGCAGCACGGCCAGCATCGCCGGCAGCAGCCACCACGCCGCCACCGAGACCTGGCTGAGCGCGAACGTCGCGGCCAGGGCAGCCACCACGCCGGCTGCCACCAGCCAGTCGTCGCCGACGACGAAGTCGTAGACGAAGGCGCCGAACGCCCGGAGGTATCCCATCTCAGGCCGCCTCGCCGGCCGGGGCCCCGGCTGTCGCGGGAGCGCCGCCGGTTCCCGCTCCGGCCCGGTGCCGGCCGCGGCGCAGCACGCCCACCGTCGCGAGCGCGAACAGGCAGATCGCGGGAGCGAGGACGAGCAGCGCGGCATCCGAGCCCGGCCAGTGCGCGCCCGCTCCCTCGGCGCCCCAGAACGTGCCGAACGCGGTGAGCATGATGCCGACCACGAACTTCATCGTGTTCTCCGGAACCCTGGCCAGCGGCGCCCGGACCGCGGCTCCCGCGATCGCGACCACCGCGACGGCGCATCCGGCGGCGAGCACCGCCAGCGGGATGTCCCCAGCGTTGCTGCCGAAGGTGAGCACGATGAACACCACCTCAAGGCCTTCCAGCAGCACGCCCTTGAACGAGAGCGTGAACCCGTACCAGTCCCGCACCAGGCCGGTGCCGCCGCGCGGCTCTCCCGCCGCGGCGGCTAGCTGCTCGCGGAAGATCTTGTCCTCGTCGTGCAGGGCCTTGTAGCCGCTCGCCCGCAGGATCGCCTTGCGCAGCCATTGCAGCCCGAAGACCAGCAGTAGCGCGCCGACCGCCAGACGCAGCCCGCGCAGCGGGATCTGGGTCACCGCAGGCCCGAGCGCGGCGACGATGACAGCCAGCCCCGCCAGCGCCGCGGTCATGCCGATCCCCGCCGACCGCCAGTCCCGGGCGGTCCCGGCAGCGAGCACGATCGTCGTCGCCTCGACGGCCTCGACCACGCAGGCCAGGAAGACCGCGATGAACAGCGCTCCGGCGCCCACGCCACCTCCTAGGCTGAGCCTCGGGCCAATGCGGCCCCTCCCGCGACAAGCAAGTCTAACAGCCGTCGCATTGCATGCGCGACGGCTGTTATAGCCGGTCGCTGGCAATCAGACAGCACGGGCCGGCGAGATGCTGCGGAGGCTGGGCCTGCCCGCCGACCTGATCGCGACGTCGGAGGAGCGGCGCGGCTCACCGGGCCGGCGCGCGCATGGCCGTGATTCCCCGCGGCTGACCCTGCCGCCGGCGCCGCTCCCGGCCGCCGCTGCACTAGGCTCAGTCCCGTGACTGCGACGCTGCAGACCAGCCAGGCTCCCGCCCGAGACGAGCCCGCCGACGTCCTCGTCATCGGCGTCATCCAGGCCGCGGACGGCATCCGGCTGGCCCCGGGCGCGCAGGATGCCGACGCCGCCCTCGGCGGAAGCCTGACCGGCACCCTCGGCGTGCTCGGCGCGACCGGCAAGGCGGAGGAACTCACCAGGATCGCGTCGGCGGGCCGGCTCAAGGCCCCGCTGATCGTCGCCGTGGGGCTCGGCGCGCCGCCGGGCGGATCCGGGGATGCCGAGCCCTTCGACGCCGAGACCCTGCGCCGCGCGGCCGGCGCAGCCGTCCGCTCGCTCGGCTCGGCGCCCGGCCGGCGGATCGCGCTCGCCCTGCCCGCCCGGGACAAGTCCGAGGCCGAGGCGGTGGCGCTCGGTGCCCTGCTCGGCGGCTACGTGTTCCGTCGCTACCGGGCGAACGGCGGCCAGCACGAGCCGGCCGAGATCATCGTGCTGACCGGGCCGGAGAACGCCGCGGCCGCCGACCGCGCCAGGATCCTGGCCGACGCCGTCGCGCTCGCCCGTGACCTCGTCAACACGAGCCCGGCGCAGATGTACCCGGCGATCCTGGCGGCGGAGGCCCAGCGGGTGGCCGAGGCAGCGGGCCTGGACATCGAGGTGCTGGACGACAAGGCGCTCGCCGACCGCGGCTACGGCGGCCTCATCGGGGTGGGCCAGGGCTCGGTGCACCCGCCGTACCTGGTCAGGCTCGGATACGCGCACCCCAGGGCGGCCCGTACGGTGGTGTTCGCGGGCAAGGGCATCACCTTCGACTCAGGCGGCCTGTCGCTGAAGCCGCCGAAGTCGATGGAGGACATGAAGTCGGATATGAGCGGCGCAGCCGCGGTGCTCGCCGCCCTTCAGGGCATCGCGGCCCTCCGGCCCGCGGTGAACGCGGTCGGCTATCTCGCGCTCGCCGAGAACATGCCCGGCGGGGGCGCGCAGCGCCCGTCTGACGTCATCACGATCTACGGCGGCAAGACCGTGGAGGTGCTGAACACCGATGCGGAGGGCCGCCTGGTGCTGGCGGACGCGCTCGCGAGGTCGGCCGGCGACTCGCCTGACATCCTGGTGGACGTGGCGACGCTGACCGGCGCTCAGGTAATCGCGCTCGGCCCCCGGGTTGCCGGGGTGATGGCCAATGACGACGCGCTGCGCAGCCTGGTGGTCGACGCCGCCGCCCGGTCCGGCGAGGCGGCATGGCCGATGCCGCTGCCGGAGGAACTGCGCAGCGGGCTTGACTCGGCCGTCGCCGACATCGCGAACGTCACCGGCAAGCGCGACGGTGGCATGCTCGTCGGCGGGCTGTTCCTGCGGGAATTCGTGCCGCCCGGTGTGCGCTGGGCACACATGGACATCGCCGGGCCGGCGTTCCACGACGGCGAGCCCTACGGGTACACGCCCAAGGGCGGCACCGGGGCGGCCGTCCGGACGCTGATCCAGGTAGCGCTAGACGCGGCGGACAACTGACGGAGGAGATCTGGTGGCACACAGCGGTGCGGCCGATGGCGGGTACGACGTTGTCATCCTCGGCGGCGGCAGCGGCGGCTACGCATGCGCGCTGCGCTCGGCGGAGCTGGGCAAGCGAGTCGCGCTGATCGAGCAGGACAAGGTGGGGGGCACCTGCCTGCACCGGGGCTGCATTCCGACCAAGGCGCTGCTGCACGCCGGCGAGATCGCGGACCAGGCCAGGGAGAGCCAGTCCTTCGGGATCCGGGCCAGCCTCGACGGCATCGACATGGCCGGGGTGAACGCCTACAAGGACAAGGTGGTCACCCGGCTCTGGAAGGGCCTCACCGGCCTGATTGCCAGCCGGCAGATCGATGTCATCGAGGGAGCGGGCCGGCTTGCCTCGCCGACGGCGGTCACCGTCGGCGACCGTCTGATCGAGGGCGCGCACGTGGTACTCGCCACCGGCTCCCAGGCACGCAGCCTGCCCGGCCTGGAGATCGACGGGCGGCGGGTGCTCACCAGCGACCACGCGCTGTTCCTGGACTATGTCCCCGCGTCGGTGGTCATCCTGGGCGGCGGCGTCATCGGCGTGGAGTTCGCCAGCGTGTGGCGGTCGTTCGGGGCGGAAGTGACGATCGTCGAGATGCTCCCGCACCTGCTGCCCGCCGAGGAGGAGTCCAGCTCCAGGCTGCTGGAGCGGGCGTTCCGCCGCCGCGGCATAGCGTTCCGCACCGGCGCCAGGTTCGAGAGCGTCAAGGACACCGGATCGGGTGTCACGGTGACCCTGGACGGCGGCGCCACGATCGACGCCGATCTGCTCCTCGTAGCGGTCGGGCGCGGCCCGGCGTCGGCCGGCCTGGGATACGAGGAGGCGGGGGTCGCCATGGACCGCGGCTACGTGCTCGTCGACGAGTACTGCCGGACGAGCGTTCCGACGATCTCGGCGATCGGTGACCTCACGCCGGGCCCGCAGCTAGCTCACGTGGGGTTCGCGGAGGGCATCCTGGTCGCGGAGCGGCTCGGCGGGCTGCAGGTCACCCCGATCGACTACGACGGCGTCCCGCGGGTCACCTACAGCTCACCCGAGGTCGCCTCGGTGGGGCTCACCTCGGCCCAGGCGGCGGAGCGGTCCATCGAGACCACGGAGTTCACCTATGATCTGGCGGGGAACGGCAAGAGCCAGATCCTGCAGACCCAGGGAGCAGCGAAGGTCATCGCCGCCGCCGGCGGCGGGCCGGTGCTCGGGATCCACCTGGTCGGCGCGAGAGTCGGCGAGCTTATCGCGGAAGCCCAGCTCATCTACAACTGGGAGGCCGTGCCTGCCGACGTCGCTCAGCTCATCCATCCCCACCCGACCCAGTCCGAGGCCATCGGCGAGGCGCACCTCGCCCTCGCCGGCAAGCCGCTGCACGTTCACGAGTGACCAGGCTGCCGCCCGCCTGGTGATAACCGAGCAGAAGGAGTCACGGGAAGCAATGTCGGTCTCCGTATCCATGCCACAACTCGGCGAGAGCGTGACCGAGGGAACCGTCACACGGTGGCTGAAGCGGGAGGGCGAGCACGTCGAGGCCGACGAGCCGCTCCTGGAGGTCTCCACCGACAAGGTGGACACCGAGATACCCTCGCCGGTGTCCGGAGTGCTGCGCGGCATCACCGTCGCCGAGGATGAGACCGTCGAGGTCGGCGCCCAGCTCGCCATCATCGACGAGGACGGTGCCGAGCCGGCAGCGCCGGCGCCTGCTGAGCGGGAGCCGGCCAGCGCCCCGCCGCAGGCTGGCCAGCAGGCACCGCCGGCCGCGGCCGAGCCCGCCCCGGCGCCGGCGTCGTACCAGGCGCCGCCCGCGGCCGGGCAGGCCGCCGAGCAGCCACCGTCCCCGCCCTCGCCGTACGAGCATCCCTACGAGCAGCCCGCCCCGGCGCCGGCCAGCCTCGCCTGGGAGCCGCCCGCCCCGCCGGCCTACCCGCCGCAGCCGGCTGCGCCCCCGCCGTCAGCCGCCGCCCCGGCTGCCCCTCCGCCCGCGCCGCCCGCGCCGCAGCCGCAGCCGCAGCCGACGCTGGCCGACGGCGCTGGCGGGCAGCTAGCCGCGGGCGCTGCAGGACCGTACGTGACGCCGCTGGTCCGCAAGCTGGCCGCTGAGCACGGTATCGACCTGTCGACGGTCGCCGGGACCGGAGTCGGCGGGCGGATCCGCAAGCAGGACGTGCTGGAGGCGGCCAGGGCACTGCGGGAGGCAGGCACGGCGCCTGCGGCGCCGCCCGCGGCCCCGGCCGCGGCTCCCCCGGCTCCCGCGGCTCCCCCAGCCCCCCCGGCTGCCCAGGCCGCCTCGTCCGCCCCGGCCGGAGCCGCTGCCCCGGAGATCCCGGCGGCCCCTGCGGCCCCGGCGCCACCGGCTGCACCCGCGCCCGTCCCGGCGGTGGTCCCCGCGGGCGCCGGGCCGGCATCGGCCGGGTCCCGCCCCCCGATCGTGCCGTCCAGCCTGCGCGGCCGGACCGAGAGGCTGTCCAAGGCACGGCAGGTCATCGCCCAGCGGATGGTGGAGTCTCTGCAGACTTCGGCGCAGCTCACCACCGTCGTCGAGGCGGACGTGACGGAGATCGCCAGGCTCCGGGACAGGGCGAAGGGCGCGTTCGAGGCGCGGGAGGGCGTGAAGCTGTCCTTCCTGCCGTTCTTCGCGCTGGCCACTGTCGAGGCCCTGAAGGTGCACCCGAAGCTGAACGCTGTCATCGACACCGCGAACGGCCAGGTCACCTACCACGATGCCGAGCACCTCGGGATCGCGGTGGATACCGATCGCGGCCTGATGGTCCCGGTCATCCGGAAGGCCGGCGACCTGAACATCGCCGGCCTGGCCCGCAAGATCGCTGACCTGGCCGCCCGGACCCGGGCCGGGCAGGTCTCCCCCGACGAGCTTTCCGGCGGCACGTTCACGCTGACCAACACCGGCAGCCGGGGCGCCCTTTTCGACACCCCGATCATCAACCAGCCGCAGGTCGGCATCCTCGGCACCGGAACGGTGGTGAAGCGCCCGGTGGTCGTCGAGGATCCCGCGCTCGGCGAGGTGGTAACGGTCCGGTCGATGGTCTACCTGGCGCTGACCTACGACCACAGGCTGGTGGACGGCGCGGACGCGGCCAGGTTCCTGACAACGCTGAAGGCCAGGCTGGAGGAGGGCGCGTTCGAGGCCGAGCTTGGCCTGTAGGCCAGCAGGCCGGCGAGCGCCGCCGGGCCGGCACGGCGAAAGGTGGCACCATGCGCGTCGCGGTCACCGGAAGCTCCGGGCTGATCGGAACCGCCGTGTGCGCCCGCCTATCCTCTGCCGGGCACGAGGTGATCCGGCTGGTCAGGCGGGCGCCGCTGTCGGCAGGAGAGATGCGGTGGGATCCGATGGCCGCCGGCGGCGGCCTCCCGGCGGGCGCGCTGGAGCGGACCGATGCCGTCATCAACCTGGCGGGCGCGCCAGTGGACCGGGGCCGGTGGACGGCGGAGCGCAAGGACGAACTGCGGGCGAGCCGGGTGGCCGGCACCACCGGGCTGGTCGCGGCCATGCTGGCGGCCAGCACCCGGCCGGGCGTCCTGCTCACTGGATCTGCCGTGGGCTGGTATGGCGACACCGGCGCCAGGGAGGCCGATGAGCTGTCCGGGCCCGGGACGGGCTTCCTGGCCGGGCTCGCGCGCGACTGGGAGGCGGCTGCCGCGCCCGCGGAGCAGGCCGGCATCCGGGTCGCGTGCCTGCGCACCGGCATCGTCCTGGGCCGCTCCGGCGGCCTGCTCGGCCGCCTCGCCCCGCTGTTCCGGCTGGGCCTGGGCGCCCGGCTGGGCTCCGGGACCCAGTACGTGAGCTGGATCTCGCTGACCGACCAGGTGCGCGCGATCGAGTTCCTGCTCGGCCACGACGTCTCCGGCCCGGTCAACCTGACCGCTCCTGCCCCCGTTACGAACGCGGAGCTCACCGCGGCACTGGCCAGGGCGCTGCGCCGGCCCGCGGTCCTGGCGGTGCCGTCGGCCGTGCTGCGCGCCGCACTCGGCGAGGTGTCCAGCGAGATGCTGGTCAGCCAGCGCGTGCTGCCCCGGCGGCTGCGCGAGTCCGGATTCGAGTTCAGCTACCCGGACATCGACTCCGCGCTCACCGCGGAGCTTGCCCGGCGATGACCACGCCGGGCGGCCCGCAGCTCTACCGGGAACTGGCGCCGTGGTGGCCGCTGATCTCGCCGCCGGAAGACTACGCGGGCGAGGCGGCGTTCGCCGCTACCCTGCTGGGCTCGGCGGCGATCCCGGTGCGCGACGTCCTCGAGCTGGGCAGCGGCGGCGGGCACAACGCGCATCACCTCAAGCACCGCTTCCGGCTGACGCTGACCGACCTGTCGCCGGACATGCTGGCGGTGTCCCGGGAGCTCAACCCCGAGTGCGAGCACCATGCGGGTGACATGCGCACGCTGCGGCTCGGGCGGCAGTTCGACGCGGTCTTCGTCCACGACGCGATCGCCTACATGACCACCGAGGACGACCTGCGCCTGGTGATGGCGACCGCGTTCGCGCACTGCCGCCAGGGCGGTGCCGCGGTGCTCGTGCCGGACTGGACCAGCGAGCGCTTCACCCCCGGCACTTACCACGGCGGCAGCGACGGGGACGACGGCCGAGGCGCTCGCTACCTGCAGTGGGAGTGGGACTCCGACCCCGGCGACACCTGGATCGAGGCCGCGTTCGCGTTCCTGCTGCGCGAGGCCGACGGTTCGGTGCGGGCCGCGCACGAGACCCACCGGCTCGGCCTGTTCGGGCAGGACGCCTGGCTGCGGCTGCTGAGCGAGGCCGGCTTCCGCCCGCAGGCAGTACCCGAGATCACTTCTGATGACCGTCCCGCGCGGCTGTTCTTCGTCGGTCACCGGCCCGTCGGGGCAGCCGCGTAGGCTGGCAGCGTGGCAGGTGATCTCGTCTTCGTCCATGCCGGGTTCGGCGAGCGGGCCGTGCCCTACCCCGATGGCTGGGACCTGCAGCGGCGGCTGCACGAGCAGCGTGTCGCTGCCGGGATCCCGGATACCTGCCTGCTGCTCGAGCATCAGCCCGTCTACACGGCGGGGAAGCGGACCAGCCCGGCGGACCGCCCCGCCGGCGACCCCGGGGCGCCGGTCATCGATGTCGACCGTGGCGGGAAGATCACCTGGCATGGGCCGGGCCAGCTCGTCGGGTACCCGATTATCAGGCTGAACGAGCCCGTCGACGTCATCGCCTACGTCCGGTCGATCGAGGAGGCGCTGATCAGGGCCTGCGCCGACCTGGGCGTCGAGACGGCCAGGGTCGAGGGCCGCAGCGGGGTGTGGGTCCGCGGGGCCCCCGTGCAGGACCGCAAGGTCGCTGCCATCGGCGTGCGCATCGCCCGGGGTGTCACCATGCACGGCTTCGCCCTCAACTGCGACTGCGACCTGTCCTGGTTCGGCCGGATCGTGCCGTGCGGCATCCGGGACGCGGGCGTCACCTCGCTGTCCGCCGAGGCCGGCAGGCCCGTCCGGGTGGCCGATGCCGTCCCGCTGGTGGAACGGCATCTGGCCGAGGCGCTCGGAGCCTCCGGCTGGCGCCGCGCGGATCGGGCCGGCGACCCCGTCCCCGCCTGACCTCGCCGGTCAGGCGACCGCTGGCTGGTACTCGGTCCGGCCGCTGGCCCGCGCGGCAAGGGCGGCCCTTACCCGGGCGAGGCCGTACGGCGGCAGGTACCCGGCCAGGTCGGCGGGCGCCACGAAGCGGTAGCCGTCTAGCTCCTCCTGCTGCACGACGACCGGCGCGTCCTCGCCGACGGTCCCCCCGTCGAACACGAAGTGCATGATCGGCCGCTCGGCCGGCCCGCGCGGCTGCGCCCAGCTGATCACCAGGAGGCGCCCGGGCAGGACGTCAAGGCCGATCTCCTCGGCCACCTCGCGGGCCGCGCCGGCGTGCGGCGGCTCGCCGTGCTCGCAGATCCCGCCGGGCAGCGTCCAGTGATCCCGGTAGTTCGGCTTGACCAGGAGCACCGCGCCGGGCGGGCTGGTGATGAGCGCCCCGGCCGCGAGGATCACCCCGGGCAGCCCGGCATACCAGGTCTCCGCGTCGAGGAAGCCGGCCGAGGTCACGCCGGGGCCTCGCCGGCGCCGCCCGCGCGGCCTGCAAGGCCCGCCTGGCCCGCAGGGCCCGCCTGGCCCGCCTGGCCCGCAGGGCCCGCCTGGCCCGCAAGGCCCGCCAGGTGGCTGCCGAGGTCGCTCGCCGGGACGGCGGCCTGCGCCCCGGTCTGCATGTCCCTGACCGTGACCGTCCCCGCCTGCTGCTCCGCGGGGCCGCAGATCAGGCACCAGCGGGCGCCGGCATCGCCCGCCCACTTGAGCTGCCGGCCGAGCTTGCCCGATGAGCCCAGGTACACGCTGGCCCGCAGGCCGGCCGCGCGCGCCTGGCCGGCCAGCGCGAAGCTGCGCGCGGCCAGGTCCGGTGCCAGCACCGGAACCGCCACGTCGATCCTGCGGGGAGTGGCGGCCCGGTCGCGGCGCACCAGCGGCAGGATCCGCTCCAGTCCCATGGAACTGCCCGTCCCCACCACGTCCGGCCCGCCAAGCTGGGCGATCAGGTGGTCATAACGGCCGCCGCCGCCGATCGAGCCGGCCTGACCCGCGGTGAACTCCCAGATCGGACCGGTGTAGTAGCTCAGCCCGCGCACCATGCTGGGGCTGAACGCGATCCTCTCCACGGGAATCTGCGACCGGGTCAGCGCGAGAAGCTCGTCAACCTCGGCCAGGCCGGCCGCTCCGCGCTCGCTGCGAGCCAGTGCGGAGCGCAGCCGCTCTCCCGCGTCCGCCGCCGTGATCATGTCGACGAGCTCGGATGCCGCCTCCTTCGCCAGGCCTCGCCCGGCGAGCTCGGTGACCACCTCGCTGGCGGCAAGCTTGTCCAGCTTGTCGAGCGAGATCAGCGTGCCCGGCCCCAGAGGCTCTGGCACCCCCGCCGCCTCCAGCAGCCCGGCCAGCACGCCGCGAGAGTTCAGCTGGATCCGGAAGTCCGGAAGGCCGAGCGCCACCAGGGCGTCGTGGTGCGCGCACACCACCTCGGCGTCGGCGAGCAGCGACGAGGAGCCGAGGGTGTCCAGGTCGCACTGGACGAACTCGCGGAACCTGCCCCTCCCAGGCCGGTCCGCACGCCACACCGGGCCGATCGCGTACCGCTTGTAGGGAACCGGAAGCTGGCTCCCGTAGGCCGCGGCGACCCGGGCCAGCGGGACCGTCATGTCATAGCGCAGCGCCAGGTCCGGCTCGCCGGAGGCCTCGTGCTCGCCGCGCCGGAGGATCTTGAAGACCAGCTTGTCCGCCTCGTCCCCGTACTTGCCGAGCAGCACGTCGAGCCGCTCGAAGGCGGGGGTCTGCAGCGGCTCGAAACCGTAGCTGGCGAACACCGCGCGGATGACCTCGAGCGCATGCTCCCGCTCCTGCACCGCGGCGGCGAGGAAGTCACGGGTTCCCGAGGGCGGCTCGAACTGTGCTGGCATGGGGTCCATGATCCCCGATCCGGCGCCGCCGCGTCACATCGGCACGACCGGCCGGGCGGACGGCACGGTCAGCGGCGGGGCAGCGGCTCTCCGTCGGCGCCGTTACCGTCGGGCAGGTACCAGTGGTGCGGCGCGATGAGCCTGCGGACCGACTCAGGTCCCCACGAGCCCGGGGCGTAGCTCTCGACCGGCGGCGGGGACTCCAGCAGCGGCGCCGAGACCTCCCACAGCCGCTCGATCCCGTCGGCGCGGGTGAACAGCGACTGGTCGCCGAGCATCGCGTCCAGGATCAGCCGCTCGTAGCCCTCGAGCTCATGCCGGGCCTGGAACGAGCCCTGGTACCGGAACGTCATGTCGGCCGGGCCGAGGACCATCGCTGGCCCGGGTTCCTTGGCCAGGAAGGTGGCCCGGATCCAGCCGGGATCGTCGAAGTCGATCACGATCCGGTTGGCGCGGCGCTCCTTGCGGGTGTGCGCGTCGATCGGGAACATCCGCAGCGGCGGCTCCCTCAGCCCGAGCGCGACGACCTGCCGCCGCTGCCCCATCGACTTCCCGGAGCGCAGGTAGAACGGCACGCCCGCCCAGCGCCAGTTGTCGATCTCGACGCGCAGCGCGGCGAACGTCTCGGTCTGCGACTGCGGGGCGACCCCCGGCTCGGCCCGGTACCCGTCATACTGGCCGCGCACCACGTGTGCCGGGTCGAGCGGGCTCATCGCGTCGAAGACCTTCGCCTTCTCGTCGCGCAGCGCCTTGGCCGACAGCGATACCGGCGGCTCCATCGCGACGAACCCGAGCACCTGGAAAAGGTGCGTGACGATCATGTCACGGAAGGTTCCGGTCCCCTCGAAGAACTGGGCCCTGCCCTCGATCCCGATCGACTCCGGCACGTCGATCTGCACGTGGCTGATGTGGTTGCGGTTCCAGATCGGCTCCATCAGGCCGTTGGCGAACCGGAGCGCCAGGATGTTGTCGACCGACTCCTTGCCGAGGAAGTGGTCGATGCGGAACACCTGCGACTCGTCGAACACGGCGTGCACTGCCTGGTTGAGCGCCCTCGCGGAGTCCAGGTCGGTGCCGAACGGCTTCTCCACGATGACCCGCGCTCCCCGGGACAGCCCGGTGTCGCCGAGCATGCCGATCACCGAGGTGAACGCCGACGGCGGCACCGCGAGGTGGAACAGCCGCCGCGGGCTGCCGCCGATTGCCGCCGAGGCCGAGGTCACCGCGGCCACGAGCGGGCCGGCCGCGCCGGGCTCCGCGGCGGCGAACGACAGCGCGGACGCGAACTCCTTCCAGGCGGGCCCGGCGGGCTTGGCCAGGCCGAACTCGGTGACGGCGTCCGCCGCGTGCTTGCGGAACGCCTCGTCGCTCAGCGCGAACTGGGCCGGGGCGGAGCCGATGATCCGGTACTGCGCGGGCAGCAGGCCCGCCCGGGCCAGGTGAAAGAGGCCCGGCAGCAGCTTGCGCCTGGCCAGGTCACCGGTTGCCCCGAAGATCACGATCACGTGATCGTCGGGCCTGGGGGGCTGGGAGTTGCTCACCTGGCTAGCCCTTCTTCTCCGCGTGGCCGCCGAACTCGCTGCGCATGGCGGCCAGGATCCGGTCGGCGAAGTTGCCGAGCCCGCGCGACTCGAACCGCTCGATCAGCGCGGCGGTGATGATCGGGGCCGGCACGCCGACGTCCACGGCGGCGTGTACGGTCCACCGGCCCTCGCCGGAATCCGAGACCCGGCCCTCGAAGTCGGCCAGGTCCGGGGACCGGGCCAGGGCATCAGCGGTCAGGTCGACCAGCCACGACGACACCACAGAGCCGCGCCGCCACACCTCCGCGACCTCGGCCACGTCGATGTCGTACTGGTAGGCCCAGGGATCCTCCAGCGGCGCGGTCTCCGCATCCGACTCCTGCGCCGCCTTGCCGGCGTTCGCGTGCCGGAGGATCGACAGGCCCTCGGCGATCGCGGCCATCATCCCGTACTCGACCCCGTTGTGCACCATCTTGACGAAGTGCCCGGCGCCGGCCGGGCCGCAGTGCAGGTAGCCGTGCGGGGCGGTGCCCCCGGCCCGGCGGCTGGGCGTCGGCTCGGCGCTGCCGGACCCGGGCGCGATGGTCTTGAAGACCGGGTCGAGGCGCTGCACGGCATCGGGCTCGCCGCCGATCATCAGGCAGTAGCCCCGGTCAAGGCCCCACACCCCGCCCGAGGTGCCGCAGTCGATGTAGTGGATGCCGCGCGGCCCGAGCCGTCCCGCCCGCTCGATGTCGTCCCGGTAGTAGGTGTTGCCGCCGTCGATGATCGTGTCGCCGGGCGCCAGCAGGTCCGCTAGCTGGTCTAGCACCTGGCCCGTGACCGCGGCGGGCAGCATCAGCCACGCCGCGGCGGGTTTCTCCAGCCTGGACGCGAACTCCTGAAGTGAGGCGGTGCCGGTGGCGCCCTCGGACTCTAGCTGCCTGACCGGCTCGGGATCCTGGTTGAACACCACGCAGCGGTGCCCGTCGCGCATCAGCCTGCGGACGAGGTTGGCCCCCATCCGCCCCAGGCCGATCATCCCTATCTGCATCGGGTGGTCCGTGGGCATCGTTCCGAATCTCCTTGGTCTTCCGGGGCCTCAGCGGCCGCTAAGCGCACGGTAGCGGCGGATCAGCTCGGTGGTGGACGAGTCATGCGCCGGGGACGGCCCGGCTGCCCCGGTCAGCTCCGGGAGCATCTGCGCGGCCAGGACCTTGCCCAGTTCCACGCCCCACTGGTCGAAGGAGTCGATGCCCCAGATCGTGCCCTGCGTGAACACGCTGTGCTCATAGAGGGCGACCAGGGCGCCGAGCACGCGCGGGGTCAGCCGCTGCGCGAGGATCACGTTGCTGGGCCGGTTGCCGGGCATCACCCGGTGCGGGGCGACCGCGGGCGGGGTTCCCTCGGCCAGCACCTCCTCCAGCGTCTTGCCGAATGCCAGCGCCGCCGCCTGGGCGAAGACGTTCGATGACAGGATGTCGTGGTGCTCGCCGAGCGGGTTGAGCGGCTGGGCGAACCCGATCAGGTCGGCCGGGATCAGCCGGGTGCCCTGGTGCAGCAGCTGATAGAAGCTGTGCTGGCCGTTGGTGCCCGGCTCGCCCCAGTACACCGGGCCGGTCTGCCAGCTGACCTCGGCGCCCTCGGAGGTCACCCGCTTGCCGTTGGACTCCATCGTGAGCTGCTGCAGATAGGCGGGGAACCGCTTGAGGTACTGCTCATAGGGCAGCACGGCCACGGACTGCGCGCCGAAGAAGTTCACGTACCAGACCGTCAGCAGCCCCATCAGGACCGGCAGGTTCGACTCCAGGGGCGCGGTCCTGAAGTGCTCGTCCAGCTCGTGAAAGCCCGCCAGCATCTCGCCGAAGGCGTGCGGCCCGATCGCGATCATCGTGGACAGGCCGATCGCGGAGTCCATCGAGTACCGGCCGCCGACCCAGTCCCAGAACCCGAACATGTTCGCGGTGTCGATGCCGAACTCGGCGACGCGCTCGGCGTTCGTGGAGACCGCCACGAAATGCCGGGCGACCGCATCCTCGCTGCCCAGCCGCCCGGTCACCCAGTCCCGGGCCGACCGCGCGTTGGTGAGCGTCTCCAGCGTCCCGAAGGTCTTGGAGGAGACGATGAACAGGGTCTGCGCGGGGTCGAGATCCCGCGTGGCCTCGACGAAGTCCGTGGAATCCACGTTCGAGACGAAACGGATGCCGGGCGCGTCCCTGGCATACCAGCGGAGAGCCTCGTAGGCCATGACCGGGCCGAGGTCCGACCCGCCGATGCCGATGTTGATCACGGTCGTGATCGGCTTGCCGGTAAAGCCGCGCCAGGTGCCGTCCCTCACCTGACGGGCGAATGCGGCCATCCGGTCCAGTACCTGGTGGACCCGGGCGACAGCGTCGTGCCCGTCGATCATCATGGTGGTGCCGCGCGGCATGCGCAGCGCGACGTGCCCCACCGCGCGGTCCTCGGAGACGTTGATGTGCTCGCCCGCGAACATCGCGTCGCGCCGCTGCTCCAGGCCGCACTCCCGGGCGAGCCTGGCGAGCAGCCCGATGGTCTCGGCGGTGATCCGGTTCTTGGAGTAGTCCAGGTACAGCCCGGCGGCCTGCGCGGTCATCGCGGTGCCGCGCCCCGGGTCGGCGGCGAACAGCTCGCGCAGGTGAGCGCCGGCGATCTGGGCGTGGTGCTTCTCCAGCGCCTGCCAGGCCGGCAGCTGGGTCCTCGGGGGCGCCGCGGGCGGAGCCGCGCCCGGCCCTGGCTCACTCATCCGGCAGCTCCCCCGCGCGCTCGCCGATCGCGGCGACCTCGTCCGGCGTCAGCTCGATGGACGCGGCGGCGATGTTCTCCTCGGCGTGCTCCGGCGACCCGGTGCCCGGGATCGGCAGCATGGCCGGCGAGCGGGCCAGCAGCCAGGCCAGCACGACCTGGTGCGGCGTCACGCCGTGGCGCCGGGCGGCGGCCGCGACCGGCACGTTGCCGTCGAGATCCTGGACCGGCGCCCAGGGCAGGAACGCGATCTGCTCCTGCTCGCACAGGTCGACCATGGAGTCGGAGCGGCGGTCGGCGGCGTTGTAGCGGTTCTGCACGGAGACCACCGGGGTCAGCCGCTGCGCCGTCCTGAGCTGCTCCTCGGTCACGTTGGAGACGCCGATGTGGCGGATCTTGCCATGCTGCTTCAGCTCGACAAGCGCGCCGATCGACTCCCCGAGCGGAACCTTGGGGTCGGGCCGGTGGAACTGGTAGAGCGGGATCTGCTCCAGCCTCAGCCGGCGCAGGCTGCCCTCGCACGCCTCGCGCAGGTGCGCGGGCCTGCCGTCGGGCTCCCAGCGGCCCGGCCCCGGCCTGAGCAGCCCGCCCTTGGTGGCGATGACCAGGTTTTCGGGGTAGGGATGCAGGGCCTCGGCGATCAGCGTCTCGCTCACCTCCGGTCCGTAGGAGTCGGCCGTGTCGATGAACGTGACCCCGAGCTCGACCACCCTGCGGAGGGTCTGTCTCGCCCGCTGCCGGTCGGGCGGCTCGCCCCAGATCCCGCTGCCGGTGATGCGCATCGCGCCGAAGCCCATCCGGCTGACGGTGAGGTCACCGCCGAGGCCGATCGTTCCGGCCGCTGATGCGCTCGCGTGAGCGTTCATGCGCGATCCCTCCGAGTTCCTCAGCTAGCCCGTCCGGGCGCGGGTAAACCCCGGCGCCAAGTCTCCCCCGGCACCGCCAGGGTCATGCGCCCGGGGCCGGCCGAGCTCGCTCCGGTGCAGCCGGCAGCCGGTACAGTGAGGCATGCTCATCTTGCTGATCTGGCTGGCGATCGGCGGACTGATCATCGGCGGGCTCGGCCGCCTGCTGGTGCCCGGGCCCAACCCGATGGGCCTGATCCGTACCGCGCTGATAGGCCTGGCCGGGTCGTTCCTGGGCGGGCTGGTCGCCAGGTACGTCATCGGCCTGCACTACCGCTACTCACTGCTGGCGGGCTTCATCCTCGCCGTCATCTTCGCCGCGATCATCGTGGCGGCGGTCGGCCGCCGTCGCCCGAGGAGATGGTAGCGGCCGCCTGCCCGCGATCTCCCGGCGGCAGCGGGCGGGCGCATCCCCGGCGCCAGCTAGCCTGGAACCGTGGTACCCGCCCCTGAGGGCCGCCCGATGCTCCGCATCGAGGCCCGCAACAGCCAGACCCCAATCGAGCGCAAGCCGCCCTGGATCAGGACCCGGCTCCGCACCGGCCCGGAGTACCTGGAGCTACGAGACCTGGTCCGGCGCGAGGGCCTGCACACGGTCTGCGAGGAAGCCGGGTGCCCGAACATCTTCGAGTGCTGGGAGGACCGCGAGGCCACGTTCCTGATCGGCGGCGAGGTGTGCACCCGGCGGTGCGACTTCTGCCAGATCGCGACCGGCAGGCCGGCGCCGCTGGACGCCGACGAGCCGCGCCGGGTCGCCGAGTCGGTCGCCGCGATGGGCCTGCGGTACGCGACGGTGACCGGGGTGGCCAGGGACGACCTGGCCGACGGCGGCGCCTGGCTGTACGCGCAGACCTGCCGGGCAATCCACGAGGCCGTCCCCGGCTGCGGCGTGGAACTGCTGATCCCGGACTTCGGCGCCAGCCCGGATCGGCTGGCCGAGGTGTTCTCGGCGCGCCCTGAGGTCCTGGCGCACAACATCGAGACCGTGCCGCGGATCTTCCGGCGCATCCGGCCCGGCTTCCGCTACCAGCGCTCCCTCCGCGTGCTGACCGCCGCCCGCGCCGGCGGCCTTGTCACCAAGTCCAACCTGATCCTCGGCCTGGGCGAGCGCCGTGAGGAGATCAGCGAGGCCATGGCCGACCTCCGGGCGGCGGGCTGTGACCTGCTCACGATCACCCAGTACCTGCGCCCGTCGGCCCGCCACCACCCGGTCGAGAGGTGGGTGCCGCCACAGGAGTTCGAGGAGCTCCGCGAGGAGGCACTGGAACTGGGCTTCGCCGGGGTGATGTCCGGGCCGCTGGTCCGGTCCTCCTACCGGGCCGGCCGCCTCTACCGCCAGGCCATCAGCATGCGAGCCGGCGCGGCCTGACCGCGCTCGCGAGCCGCTTGGCCGCTGTCGCGCGACCGGGCCTGGGCCCGTATCCTCACGTGCATGGTGAACAAGCCCCCTGCAGCGGGCAAGGGCAAGGCCGGCGCGGACGAGATGCCGGGCCGGATCAGGCAGATCCGGATGGTCGCCGGCATCGTCAGGAAGGCCAACCCGAAGGCGCTGCCGATAGTCGCCGCGGCCGGCCTCGGCGTCCTGGCGATCTGCGTCGTGGTCGGCCTGCTGACCGGGCTCGCGCCGCTGCTGATCCCCCTCGGCGTGCTGCTCGCCCTGCTCGTGGCAATGATCCTGTTCGGGCGGTTCGCCCAGTCGGCCCAGTACGCCGCCATCGCCGGCCAGCCGGGCGCGGCCGCCGCGGTGCTGCAGAACATGCGCGGCGGCTGGGACGTCACCCCGGCGGTCGCGGCCAACCGGAACATGGACGTGGTGCACCGGGCCGTCGGAAAGCCCGGCGTGGTGCTGATCGGCGAGGGATCGCCCACGCGGCTGCCGAGCCTGCTGGCCGCCGAGAAGAAGCGAATCTCCCGGGTCGCCTACGACGTGCCGATCTACGACGTCCAGGTCGGCAGCGAGGACGGGCAGATACCGATCCGCCAGTTGCAGCGTCACCTGATGAAGCTGCCCCGCAACCTCAAGGGCACCACGGTGGCCGACCTCAACCAGCGCCTGAAGGCCCTGCCGCAGTCACTGCAGGCGCCGCGCGGCCCGCTCCCGAAGACCGGCCGGATGCCGCGGCCGCCTCGCCCGCGCCTCCGCTGAGACGTGCCAGCCCGCTGCCGTCCGGCCGCGAGCCGGTGACCAAGCCGCCCGGCCAGGCGCCGGCCGGCCCGGACCGCGCGGGCGGCGCTCCCGGCCCCATCGCCCTGGTCGGCTCCGGGGAGTACCTGCCCGAGATGGCGCCGGTCGAGGCCGCGCTGCTGGCCGGCCGGCCGCGGCGTTACGTCCAGCTTGCGACGGCCGCTGTCCCGGACGGCCCGGAGGTGGTGGCACGCTGGCACAGGCTGGGGACCGAGCAGGCGGCCCGGCTCGGCGCCGAGCCCGTCGTGCTGCCGGTGACCGACCGGGCCGACGCCGACGACCCCGCCCTCGCCGGGCGCATCGCCGGCGCGGGGCTGATCTACCTGTCCGGCGGCAAGCCGTCCTACCTGGCCGACACGCTGCGGGACACCGCCGTCTGGGCGGCGATCGTCGCGGCCTGGCGCGGCGGTGCCGCGCTGGCCGGCTGCAGCGCGGGCGCCATGGCACTGTCGTCCTGGGTGCCGAGCCTGGCTCACCCGCGGAGCGGCGGTACCCGCGGCCTCGGCCTGCTCCCCCAGCTGCGGGTGATCCCGCACTTCGACGCCTTCCTGGGCAGGTTCCCGGCGATGGCGAGCGCCCTGCTCGCCCGGCCGGACGGCCGGGACACGCTGATCGGCGTGGACGAGCTCACCGCGCTCGTCGGCGGGCCCTGGCGGTGGAGAGTGCAGGGCAGGGGATCGGCGTGGCTGATCACGCGCGGAGGTCGCACCAGGGTTCCGGCCGGCGACACGATCAGCCTGCCCCGCAGGCCGGAGCACGGCGGGTTATGCCGCGGGCGGCGCGCTCCGGCCGCCCGCCCTGCTGGCCGGACGAGTCAGATCCGCAGCACGATGGTGTTCGCCGCGCGGTCGTGCAGTCCGCGCAGGTCGCCGTCGAGCACCAGCGGCGGGATCACCGTCAGGAACAGCACCATCCGGACCAGCCCCCAGACCAGGCCGACCGGCCTGCCGTCCAGCCGCACCACCCGCATGCCGAGCAGCCGCTTGCCGACGGTGAACCCGGTCAGCGCGGTGAGCAGCCACGTCTCCGCCGCGAAGATCGCGAGCGTCCAGTACTGCGAGTGAAGGAACGCGACCGAGATCACCATGCACATCAGCCAGTCGATGATCAGCGCGCCCAGCCGGCGGCCCATGGGCGCGACCGACCCCTGTCCCGACTCCGGCAGCCGGAGCCGCTCACCCGGGTAGGCGCTCTGCGAGCGCACCGGGAGCACGCCTGAGAGCCACGAGCCCGCCCATCGCCGGTCTGTCACGATCCCACGGTATCCGGCCCGCCCCGGCGGATGAGAGCGGGGCGGGGATCGCGTTCTGAACGATGACGGGGTCGCGGCCGTAACACCGGCGAAACATGGCAGACACGGCCAGGAAACGGTGCCGGCCTAGTCTCGCAGCAGCGGGAGGCCGGCGCGGCGGCGGCCGGCGGGCCTGCCGGGTCAGGCAGCAGAGCGGCTGAGAAAGCGGGGAGCGGATGTTCACCAGCGCTGAGGAAGTCCTGCGGTTCATCGAGGCCGAGGACGTGCGGTTCGTCGACGTCAGGTTCTGCGACCTGCCGGGCACGATGCAGCACTTCACGGTGCCGGCCGAGGCGTTCGATGAGAGCGTCTTCACCGACGGCCTGATGTTCGACGGCTCCTCGATCCGCGGATTCCAGCAGATCCACGAGTCCGACATGCTGCTGCTGCCCGACCCTGGCACTGCGGTGGTGGACCCGTTCCGCGCCCATAAGACGCTGAACCTGACGTTCTTCGTGCACGACCCGCTGACCGGCGAGCCGTACACCCGGGATCCGCGCAACGTCGCCCGCAAGGCGCAGGACTACCTGCGCGACTGCGGCATCGCCGACACCGCGTACTTCGGGCCCGAGGCGGAGTTCTACATCTTCGACTCCGCGAGGTTCGAGACCGCGCCCAACTCCGGCTATTACCACCTCGACTCAGCCGAGGGGGCCTGGAACACCGGGCGGGACGAGCCGGGCGGCAACCTCGGCTACCGGCCCCGCTACAAGGGCGGCTATTTCCCGGTGCCGCCGACCGACCACTACACCGACCTGCGCTCGGAAATGGTGCGCACGCTCATCGCCTGCGGCGTCGCCGTCGAGATGCAGCACCACGAGGTGGGCACGGCCGGGCAGGCCGAGATCGACATCCGGTTCGACGAGCTGCTCGCCATCGCCGACAAGCTGATGCTCTACAAGTACGTGATCAAGAACGTGGCCCGGGCCGCGGGCAAGACCGTCACGTTCATGCCCAAGCCGCTGTTCGGCGACAACGGCAACGGCATGCACTGTCACCAGAGCCTGTGGGCTGGCGGCGAGCCGCTGTTCTACGACGAGTCCGGTTACGCCGGGCTGTCCGACGTGGGCCGCTACTACGTCGGCGGGCTGCTGCGGCACGCGCCGTCGCTGCTGGCGTTCACCAACCCGACGGTGAACTCCTACCACCGGCTGGTGCCGGGCTTCGAGGCCCCGGTCAACCTGGTCTACTCGCAGCGCAACAGGTCCGCCTGCGTGCGCATCCCGATCACCGGGCCCAGCCCGAAGGCCAAGCGGCTGGAGTTCCGGGTTCCCGACCCCTCGGCCAACCCGTACCTGGCGTTCTCGGCGATGCTGATGGCCGGGCTGGACGGGATCCGCAACAAGATCGAGCCGCCCGAGCCGGTCGACAAGGACCTGTACGAGCTGCCGCCCGATGAGGCCCTGGCGATCCCGCAGGTCCCCGGGTCGCTGGAGGCGGTACTCGACCACCTGGAGGCCGACCACGAGTACCTGCTCGAGGGCGGGGTGTTCACCAGCGACCTGATCGGGACCTGGCTGGATGTCAAGCGCTCGGCCGAGATCGACCCGATCCGGCTCCGCCCGCACCCGCACGAGTTCGAGCTCTACTTCGACGTGTGAGGCTCATACCCGCTTGTGACCTGCGCCGACGTGGGGTGGTGGCGGTGTTCCGCCGCTGTTCCGTGCGGAAGGCATTGATCAAGCAGCCTAGCGAGAACAAAGCAGGGGCGGACGTGCACGCAGCGCCACCATCGGGCGCCGCCCGGCGCGGCATTGACCGGCCTCATTGATGAGGAGTATAGTTTTCCGATCGGTCAGCCCGATTTTTACGGAGTTCCGATTCCCCGCTGCACCTGCCCGGTGGCTGCGGCTGACCGCAGCCGGTCACTGCCGCCGGGCCCGACAGGGGCGGGAATATGCGAGCACCTCGGGTACGACGGCTTGCGGCGGGCACCCTCAGCGGAGTGCTGATAGCCCTCCTCGGCACCGCCGGCGCCGGCGCGCAGACCTACATCAACTGGCCGCAGTACCTCTACACGGCCAGTCACACCTCGGACAACCAGGCCGCCACCACGATCACGCCCGCGAACGCGGCAACGCTGACCCCGGCCTGGACGTTCAAGCCGGCCGCTGCTCCCATCGCCGGCCTGACCGGCTTCTGGTCCAGCCCGACCGTCTACGACGGCGTCATCTACATCGGCGCGCGCAACGGCTACTTCTACGCGATCAGCGAGACAACCGGATCCGTTATCTGGAAGCGCTTCATCGGATATGTGACCCACAAGACGTGCGGCGCCGCTGGCTTTACCTCGACAGCCACCGTGGCGGCAGATCCCGGCACCGGACAGCCCACGGTCTATGTCTATGGCGCGACCGGCTATCTCTACGCGATGAGCGCCGCCAGCGGCGCCGACGTCTGGAGCCCGGCGCTGGTGGCCAAGCCATCGGCCACGAAGAACGACTACTATGCCTGGTCCTCGCCACTGGTCCTGGACGGGAACATCTACGTCGGCATCAGCTCTCAGTGCGACAACCCGCTGGTTCGCGCCGGCCTGGATTCCTTCAGCCAGGCCACCGGGGCGCTTGAGGGCACGTTCTGGACCACCCCGGCCGGGACCCGGGGCGCCAGCATATGGTCAAGCCCGGCGAGCGACGGCTCTGCGGTCTACGTAACGACAGGCAACGGGCCCAAGTCGAGCAAGGGCTTCTCGATCATCAAGCTGAGCCCGTCACTGTCGCAGCTTGATATCTGGACCGTGCCGCCGGCCAGCCGGGTAACCGACAGCGATTTCGGCGGCTCACCGGGGATCTGGACGGCGTCCATAGCCGGAGTGCCGACCGAGATGGTCGGAGCGTGCAACAAGAACGGCACGTTCTATGCGCTGCAGGCCTCGGACCTGGCTGCCGGGCCGGTGTGGCAGCTCGCGATCGGCAACCCCTACCCGGAAGGTCCGGGGGAGTGCGATGCTGCTCCGGACTTCGACGGCACCAGCCTGTACCTGGCGAGCAACGGCACCACGATAGGCGGCACGGCCTACGACGGCGCGATACGGGACGTGGATCCGGCTACCGGCGCGGTGGCATGGCAGACGGGCCTTTCCGGGTCCATCATCGGCACGCCGGGCATGGACGGGGCGGGCGTCATCGCGGCCGCCTCGTACGGCTCGACGACCGGGCACAACGGGGTCTTCCTGATCGACGCCGCCACCGGCGCGATCCTCAAGACGATCTCCTACGCCAAGTCACTCACGTTCGGGCAGCCCGTGTTCGCGGACGGCTACCTCCTGGTCGCCAGCACGCAGCGCGGCCTGCAGGCCTACCGGCCCGGGTGATGCGGTCCCGGGCGATGCGCTCGCGGCAGCGCGGCGACCCTGCCGAGCGGCGGAGCCGGCGCGGCCAGGGCGCACCCCCCGATGGGATCTTCTTGACCGTCCTATACGCTGACAGTTACCAAAAAGTTACGAAGAGTAGTCAAGAGGTGATAGGGGGGCGAGAGATGAGAGATCGTTACCGGCTGATCAGGCGGGCGGCGGCTGCCAGTCTCGCGGCCGCGGTAGGCGTGGTCGGCTATGCGCCATCGGCAATGGCCGGACGGGCAGGCCTTGCGCTGCCGGCCACCGTGACCGCGAGCCCCGCGGATACCCCGGAGCTCAACCCGACCGGGACTGCCGAGCAGGTCAGGCAGATTGTCCAGTGCGGCGGCACCATGTACGCGGTCGGCACCTTCACATCCATCAGGCACAACAGCACGGTCTACAGCCGCAACCGGGTCTTCAGCTTCAGCGCGACGGCCCCGTATGACGTGACGAGCTGGAACCCGGACGTCAACGGCCGGGTCAACACGATCGGGTTCAACGGGAGCAACTGCGCCGACGCCTACATCGGCGGGAAGTTCACGTCGGTGCACGGCACCGCGGCAACGAACATCGCCGAGATCAGCACCTCGACCGGCGCTGTGGTCGCGGGCTTCGGGCACACCGCCAACGGCGAGGTCGAGACGATCGCCTCCAGCCACGGGCACCTGCTCGTCGGCGGGCACTTCACCTCGGTCAACGGCAGCGCTGACAAGTACTTCGTCAGCGTCAGCCCTGCCACCGGCAAGGACGACGGCTACCTGCACCTGAACATCTCGGGGAACTACGGCAGCGGCTCGACGCAGGTCTACAACCAGCAGATCAGCCACAGCGGCGCGCTGGAACTGGCTGAGGGGACGTTCACGTCGGTCGGCGGCCAGCACCGGCAGCAGATCTTCATGCTGAGCCTGGGCAGCACCTCGGCGACCGTGACGGGATGGACCTCGCCCGAGTTCAACCAGGCGTGCGTGCAGAAGGAGTCGTTCTACGTGCGGGCCGCGTCCTGGTCGCCGAGCGACTCGACGGTCTACATCGCCACCACGGGCTTCCATCCGGCCAGCGGGATCGGCAGCGTCCGCACTGGCCTGTGCGATGCCGCCGCAGCGTTCCCGGCCACGCAGACGTCGGTCAGCGACATCTGGATCAACTACACCGGCTGCGACTCGCTGTACTCCACCGCCGCCGACTCCGATACCGCCTACTTCGGCGGGCATGAGCGGTGGGCGGACAACGCCCATGGCTGCAACAACGCCGGCCCCGGCGCGGTGAGCGCGCCCGGCATGGTCGGCCTGTCGCCGACGACGGGCGCCGTGGTGTTCAACCCGACCCGGGCCCGCGGCTTCGGCGCCGACGACATGCTGATGACCAGCGCCGGGCTGTGGATCGCCAGTGACAACTTCCACAACGCGAGCCAGTGCGCGGGGAAGTCGGGGCACGCAGGGATCTGCTTCCTGCCCAACGGCTGAGCCCGGATCCTCAGCCGCGGAACGCCCGGGCGGCCGGGCCGGCGGCCCGGCCGCCCTCCGGCGGCCACCGTGCCTGCCGGCAGTCCAGGTCGGCCAGGGCCGTCCGGGCAGCCCAGTACCCGCACATGCCGTGCACGCCGCCGCCCGGCGGGGTGGAGGCCGAGCAGAGATAGACGCCGGGCACCGAGGTGCGGTAGGGATTCCACTGCGGCGCGGGCCTCAGCAGGGTCTGCCGCACCGTCGCGGCACCGGCGTTGATGTCGCCGCCCACGTAACTCGGGTTGTACCGCTCGATCTCGGCGGCGCTGCGGACCGACCTGGCGAGGATAAGGTCGCGGAACCCGGGCGCGAACCGCTCGATCTGCGCCTCGATCCGGCCCGACATGTCGGCCGGCGAGCCGCCCGGAACGTGGCAGTAGCCCCACAGGGCCCGGCAGCCGTCGGGCGCGCGGCCCGGGTCCACCACGCCCGGCTGTACTACGATCGCGTACGGGCGCTCCGGCAGCCGGCCGGCAGCGACGTCCGCCTCGCTGCGCGCCACATCGGCGAACGAGCCGGCGACGTGCACCGTTGCGGCCTCATGGCAGGCCGGCGCCAGCCATGGCACCGGCCCGGCAAGCGCCCAGTCCACCTTGCAGACGCCGGGCCCGTACCGGAACCGCCGCAGCCCGCGGCGCTCCCTGGCGCCGAGCCTGGCCCCGGCCATGGCGGTGAACTGGAGCGGCGTCACGTCCAGCATCACGACCCGGGCCGGCGGCAGGTCGCCGAGCGAGCTGACCCATCGCCCCGTGTCCACCTGGCCGCCGAGCGATATCAGGTCCGCCAGCAGGGCCCCGGTTATCTGGCCGCTGCCGCCCGCCACCACCGGCCAGCCCGCAACGTGCGCGGTGATCGTCAGCATCAGCCCGAAGGCGCTCGTCAGCGGGGCGGTGAGCGGGAGCATCGCGTGAGCGGCCACGCCAGCCAGCAGCGCCCGGGCCTGCTCGCCGCGGAAGGCCCGGGACAGGACGCTGGCCGGAAGCAGGCCGGGCAGGGCGAACCGGGCCATCGCCACCGGCCTGGCGGGCAGCGACCGGAGCGGGCCCAGGAGCTGGGGCAGCAGGTACCCGGCATCCCGCACCAGCGGGCCGAGCAGCCGCCGGTACGCGGCGCCGTCCGGGCCCAGGCCCGCCGCCGTGTCGTCCACCGAGCCGGTGACGACGGCGGCCTGGCCGCCGTCGAGCGGATGGGCGAACGCGACCCTGGGCGCCAGCAGCCGCACGCCGCGCGCGGCCAGGCCGAAGTCCCTGAAGAACGGGGATACCGCGGCCAGCGGGTGCACCGCGGAGCAGACATCGTGGCTGAACCCGGGCAGCGTCAGCGGCGCTGTCCGGCAGCCCCCGCCGGGCTCGTCCGCTCCCTCCACCACCCGGACCCTCAGCCCCGCCCTGGCCAGGGTGACCGCCGCGGCCAGGCCATTCGGGCCCGAGCCCACGACGATCGCGTCGGCTGAGCTGTCAGCGTGCATGTGCCGAGTATCTCGTCCCGGCCGCGAGCGGCCGGCCCCCGCATGCCGGAGTGACCACTCCGGTCCGTTACGAATAGAAGATCTCTTCCATCACCGCGCGGGCCCGGCGGGCCGTCCTGCGGTAGTCCTCCACCAGGTCCTGCGGCGTGTCAGGCGGGTAGCCGAGCAGCCTGGCAGCCGCGGCCAGGTCCGCGCCGGAGGTCGGCACGGTGTCCAGGCCGCGGCCGCGCACGAGCATCATCGCGTTCCTGATCCGCGACGCGAGGCGCCACGACGCCGCGAGCGTCCGCTCCTGGTCCGCGCTGATCAGGCTCTCCTGCCGGGCCGCGGCCAGCGCCGCCAGGGTCCGGGTGGTCCGCAGGCCGGGCACCGCATGCGCGTGCCGCAGCGCCAGAAGCTGCGCCAGCCACTCGATATCGGCAAGGCCGCCGGGGCCGAGCTTGACATGCAGTGCAGGATCCGCGCCGCGCGGCATCCGCTCGGCCTCCATCCGCGCCTTGATCCTGCGTATTTCCAGAACGGATCCGGCGTCCAGGCCGCCCGGCGGATAGCGGATCTCATCGGCCATCCCGGCAAATTCGGTCCGGAGCGGCTCATCGCCCGCAATCGGCTCGGACCGCAGCAGCGCCTGGGCTTCCCAGGCGAGCGACCAGCGGCGGTAGTAGGCGCGGTAGGAGGCGATGGTGCGGACCAGCGGGCCCTGCCGGCCCTCGGGGCGAAGCCCGGCGTCCACGTGCAGCGGCGGATCGGGGCCGCGCCTGGCCAGCAGTGCCCGCACGGTCTCGGCGACGCCCTGGGCGGCGCGGGCGGCGGCCTCCTCGCCGGCGCCCGGCAGCGGATCGTGCACGAAGACCACGTCGGCGTCGCTGGAGTAGCCCATCTCGTGACCCCCGAGCCGGCCCATCGCGATGACCGCGATGCGGGTCGGCAGCGGCCCGGCGGCCCGCTCCGCCTCCGCTATCGCGGCATCCAGCGCGGCCGCGATCGTCACCTGCGCGATCGTGGTCAGCGCCTCGCCGGTCTGCTCGATGCCGGACAGCCCCGCCAGGTCGGCGACCGCCGTGCGGAGCAGCTCGCGGCGGCGCAGCGCCAGGATGCCCGCAGCCGCGCGGCTGGCCTCGGCGTGCCGGGCCATGATCGCCTCCGCCTCGGCCCGCAGCACCTCAGCCGACCGGGGAGCGAGGCTGGCGTCGTCGGCGAGCAGCGCGACCGCCTCGGGGGCGCGCAGCAGCAGCCCGGTCGCATACCGGCTGGAGGCCAGCACCCGGGCCAGCCGCTGCGCCACCCGGGTGTCGTCCCGGAGCAGCCGCAGGTACCAGGGGCTGTCCCCGAGAGCCTCGCTGACCTGGCGGAAGGCCAGCAGGCCGGCGTCCGGCTCGGCGGCGTCGGCGAACCAGCCGAGCAGCACGGGCAGCAGCGTCCGCTGGATAGCGGCCTTGCGGGTGACCCCGGCGGTCAGCGCCTCGATGTGCCGCAGCGCGCCGGCCGGGTCGGCGTAGCCGAGCGCTTCCAGGCGCGCCCTGGCCGCCTCCGGGGCGAGCCTGGCTGCCTCACCCGGCAGCCTCGCGACCGCCTGCAGGAGCGGGCGGTAGAACAGTTTCTCGTGCAGTTCCCTGGCCTGGCCGGCGTGCCTGCGCCACTCGGCCAGGAACCACTCGGCCGGGTCCGCGTGCGGGGCCTGCCGGGCCCGCCGGGCCTGCCGGGCCGCCGGGCCGTCTCCGGCCCTGGCCGGGCCCTCCTGCGCGGCGGCCGCGGCAAGGGCACGGCCGAGCTGGCGCGCCGACGCCTGGTCCTCGGGCACGGTGTGCGTGCGCCGGAGCTGGCGTAGCTGCAGCAGGTGCTCGACCCGCCGCAGGAACCGGTAGGCCGCCGCCAGCCCCGCCGCGTCCTGGCGGCCCACGTACCCGCCCGCCGCCAGCGCGTCCAGGGCGTCCAGCGTCCCGGCCGGCCGCAGCGTCTCGTCGGCCCGGCCGTGCACGAGCTGCAGCAGCTGGACGGCGAACTCGATGTCACGCAGCCCGCCGGGCCCGAGCTTGATCTCACGGCTGGCCCGGCTCGCCGGGACCGAGCCCAGCACCCGCCGCCGCATGGCCTGGACATCGCCGACGAAGCCGTCCCGCTGCGCTGCCTGCCAGGTCAGCGGCCCGAGTGCGGCGGCATACCGGCGGCCGAGGCCGGGGTCGCCTGCCACCGGCCTGGCCTTGAGCAGGGCCTGGAACTCCCAGGTCTTGGCCCAGCGCCTGTAGTACGCCAGGTGGCTGTCCAGGGTACGGACTAGCGGGCCGTCGCGGCCCTCCGGGCGCAGGTTCGGGTCCACGGGGAATACCGGGCCGTCGGCGCCCGGCTGCGACAGGACCTGGATCACCGTCGTGGCCAGGCGGGTCGCGCTCCGCAGCGCCGCGTCCTCGGGCTCATCGCCGGCAGGCTCGGCCACGAAGATGACGTCGACGTCGCTGGCATAGTTCAGCTCCCTGCCGCCGCACTTGCCCATGGCGATCACGGCGAGGCGGCAGGGCGGGGCGCCGGGCGGCAGCCGCGAGCGGGCTATCGCCAGCGCCGCCTCCAGGGCCGCCTCGGCAAGGTCCGACAGCCCGGCCATGACCTGCTCCAGGGTCAGCTCCCCGGCAAGGTCGCCGGCCGCCAGCGCGAGCAGCCTGCGGCGGTAGGCGACGCGCAGGCGTGCCGCCGGGTCGCCGGGCCCTCCCGGAGCCGGCGGCGCCGGCCCCTTTCCCGCCGGCCCCTTTCCCGCCGGCACCGCCGCGAGCAGCTCGGCGCGCAGCTCCCGGGCGCCGGGCAGGGCCTCGGTCCGCGGCCCGGCGAGCACCTGCCAGCTCTCAGGATGGCGGGCGAGGAAGTCGCCGAGGGCGGCGCTGACACCGAGCACCGCGGCGAGCCGCCGCCGGAACCCTTGGTCGTCGCGGGCGGCCGCCCTGACTGCCCGGCCGCATCGGGACCGGAGCAACCGCGCGAGCCCGCTCAGGGCGAGGTCCGGATCCGCGGCAGCGGCGGCCGCGTCCAGCAGCACGGCATCAGCGCCGCTGGCGTCGAGCCTCAGCTCGCCCGCAAGGCGCAGGGCCCGCGCCGTGTCAGCGAATCCCATCGCGGCCAGCTGCCCGGCCGTGGTGCTCGCCCGGCCCATGCTCACCCCAGCACGGTAACGGCCAGGGCCGAGCAAGTCGCCCGCGGCCATCGGCGCCGCCTCACGACCGGACGAGAAACGGGGCCCACCATGCTCGACAGGCCGCGTCATGCCGGAATCAGAGCACGGGCAGGTAGCGGTCCAGCTCGAACTCGGTCACCTGGCGCCGGTAGTCGGCCCACTCGGCGCGCTTGTTCCGCAGGAAGAAGTCGAAGACGTGCTCGCCGAGCGTCTCGGCGACAAGCTCGCTGCCCTGCATCACGTCGCAGGCGGCGGCAAGGTCATGCGGCAGCGGCGCGATGCCGAGGGCGCGCCGCTCGGCCGGGGTGAGAGCCCACACGTCGTCCTCGGCACCCGGCGGCAGCTCGTACCCCGCCTCGATCCCCTTCAGGCCCGCCGCGAGGATCACCGCGAACGCCAGGTAGGGGTTGCAGGCCGAGTCGATCGACCGGAACTCGATCCTCGTCGCATTGCCCTTCTGCGGCTTGTACATCGGCACGCGGACCAGCGCTGACCGGTTGTTGTGCCCCCAGCAGATGTAGGCGGGCGCCTCTCCCCCGGCCCCGGCGATCCGCTCGTCGCCGCCCCACAGCCGCTTGTAGGAGTTGACCCACTGGTTGCACACGGCGGTGATCTCGGCGGCGTGGGTGAGCAGGCCGGCGATGAACGACCGGCCGACCTTGGAAAGCTGGAACTCCGCGCCGGGCTCGTGGAACACGTTCCTGTCGCCCTCGAACAGCGACATGTGCGTGTGCATGCCCGAGCCCGGGTGCTCGGTGAACGGCTTGGGCATGAACGTCGCGTAGACGCCCTGCTCCAGCGCCACCTCCTTCATGGCCAGCCGGAAGGCCATGATGTTGTCCGCCGTGGACAGCGCGTCGGCGTAGCGCAGGTCGATCTCCTGCTGCCCGGGAGCGCCCTCGTGGTGGCTGAACTCGACCGAGATGCCCATGCTCTCCAGCATCTCGATCGCGCTGCGGCGGAAGTCGTGGGCGATGCTGTGCGGCGTGTGGTCGAAGTAGCCGCCGGCGTCGATGGGCCGTGGCTTGCCGCCCGGCTCGGGCTTCTCCCGCAGCAGGAAGAACTCGATCTCCGGGTGGGTATAGAAGGTAAAGCCGCGCTCCGCGGCGCGGGCTAGCGCCCGCTTCAGCACATACCGCGGGTCAGCGTAGGACGGGGAGCCGTCCGGCATCGCGATATCGCAGAACATCCGGCCTACCACCGCCCCGCCGCCCATCGGCATGAGCTGGAACGTGGACGGGTCCGGCCTCGCGATCATGTCGGACTCGTAGACCCGGGCGAACCCCTCGACCGAGGATCCGTCGAACCCGATGCCCTCCGCGAACGCGCCCTCGAGCTCGGCGGGCGCAACCGCGACCGATTTCAGGTAGCCGAGGACATCGGTAAACCACAACCGGACAAAACGGATGTCCCGTTCCTCCAGCGTCCGCAGCACGAACTCTTCCTGGCGGTCCACCCCGACAGTCTGCCTCCCCAGTGTTAACGGCTTGTTACGCGATCCGGCGACGCGGCGGGCCCGGCGCGCCCCCATAAGCTGAAGGCATGCCCGTGCTGCGGATTGCCCTTGCTCAGGTCAACGCGACCGTGGGCGACATAGCGGGCAACTGCGCTGCCGTGGTCCGCTGGGCCGGCGAGGCGGCGGGCCGGGGCGCCCGGGTGGTGGTCTTCCCGGAGATGATGCTGACCGGCTACCCGGTCGAGGACCTGGCGCTGCGGGCATCGTTCGTCGACGCGTCCGTCGCCGCCATGCACGAGACGGCCGGGCGGCTGGCGGAGGCCGGGCTGGGCGGGATCGCGGTGGTGACCGGCTACCTCGACCGCAAGGCCGGGGTGGCAGCCCGGGTGGGGCTGCCCGCCGGGGCGCCGCTCGATGCGGCGGCCGTGCTGCATGACGGCCGCGCGGTGATCACCTCGGCCAAGCACCACCTGCCGAACTACGGGGTGTTCGACGAGTACCGGTACTTCGTGCCCGGCGACACGCTGCCGGTGCTGCGGATCCCGGCCGGCGACGGCGAGCAGGCTGACGTGGCGGTCGCGATCTGCGAGGACCTGTGGCAGGACGGCGGGCCGGTCGCGGTGGCCAGGGATGCCGCCGCCGGGCTGCTGGTGGTCCCGAACGCCTCGCCGTACGAGCGGGGCAAGGATGACACCCGCCTGGCGCTGTGCCGCCGCCGGGCCGCCGAGGCCGGGGCGACGCTGGCCTACGTCAACATGGTCGGCGGCCAGGACGAGCTGGTCTTCGACGGTGACTCGGTGATAGTGGCAGCCGACGGGACCGTGCTGGCCCGCGGGCCGCAGTTCGAGGAGGCGCTGGTCGTCGCCGACCTGCGCCTTCCCGCCGCGAGCCGCGCGCCGTGCCCCGCCGACGTGCCGGCCGACGCCCGGGACGGCTCGGTGATCACGATCCAGCGGCGCGCGCTCGCCGGCCCGGCCGCTGTGGCCGCTCCCGCCTCCCGAGAGGCCGGCCCGTTCTGGCCGCGGCTGCCCGAGCTTGCCGAGATCTACGCCGCGCTGGTCCTCGGAACCCGCGATTACGTGCGCAAGAACGGGTTCAGCTCGGTGATCATCGCCCTCTCGGGCGGGATCGACTCGGCGCTCACGGCCACGATCGCGGCCGACGCAATCGGGCCGCACCACGTCCACGTGGTGCTGATGCCCAGCCGCTACTCCTCCGGGCACTCCGTGGACGACGCCGAGGACCTGGCCAAGCGCCAGGGGCTGCCCGCCAGGACGGTGCCGATCGCTCCGGTCTTCGACGCGTTCCAGCGCGACCTGGAGCTGACCGGGATCGCGGCGGAGAACCTGCAGGCGCGCATCCGCGGGATGATCCTCATGTCGCTGGCGAACGCCGAGGACCGCCTGGTGCTCACCACCGGCAACAAGAGCGAGCTGGCCACCGGGTACTCCACGCTGTACGGCGACTCCGTCGGCGCCTTCGCGCCCATCAAGGACGTGTTCAAGTCGCTGGTCTGGGATCTCGCCCGGTGGCGCAACGCCGAGGCGGAGCGCCGCGGCGAGACCCCGCCGATACCCGAGCACTCGATCACCAAGCCGCCGAGCGCCGAGCTCGCGCCCGGCCAGCTCGACACCGACACCCTGCCCGAGTACGCGGTCCTGGACGCGCTGCTCGATGACTACGTGGAGCGCGACCTCGGCGCGGCGGAGCTCGTCGCCAGGGGCCACGACCCGGCACTGGTCGAGCGGGTCATCCGGATGGTCGACCGCGCCGAGTACAAGCGCCGCCAGTACCCGCCGGGCCCGAAGATCACGCAGAAGAACTTCGGCCGTGACCGGCGCCTTCCGATCACGAATGCCTGGCGCGAGCCGCTCCGCTCGCCGAGCGGGTGACAGCTCCCTGCATCCCGGACATAGATGCCGGCCCCGGCGCTGGGGCTCCCGGCCCTCCGGGAGCCCCAGCGCCCGCCGAGGCTAGCGGCCCTCAGTGCCGCAGCGGGCCGTCGGACAGCCCGATGCCGAGGTAGGTGTCCAGGAACGTGGTGGCGATGACGCCGTAGCCGAGCACGTTCGCGTGGATGTTCGGGCCCACCGGCGGCGCCGCGCACATCCAGGTGTAGGAGCAGATCAGCGCGACGTCGACGGGCACCCTCCCGAGCAGCGGAACCGTCACGAAGTGCTTGATGTCGCTCGTCCTAAATGTCGTGAACACGTCGGCGACGGGAGCGCCGGCCTTCGCGTACACCGCGTCGAGGTCGGTCCTGACCAGTTCGGCCAGATCAAGGCTGAGCGTCGCGAACTGCTGCCCGGACTTCCCGGAGAGCCAGTCGGCCAGGAATGGATCGTAGTAGGACATACCGATGATCGGCAGGCTCTTGCCGCCCGCGGCGCGCAGCCTTCCCATGATCGTGGCGAGGTTCCTGACGGCCCGCGGGAGCGCCTTCTCCACGCACTTGACCACCTTGCTGAACACCTTGAGCGCGACGCAGTTGTCCACGTCGTTGGCGCCGATGTCGATCGTCACAAGCTGCACGTGACCCCGGTGCGCGGCCAGGAACGCAGCGGCCTGCCTGAGCTGCGAGCCCTTCGGGTAGGTGCAGATGCCGCCCTTGATCATTGTCGTGGTGGTCTCGCCCGGGCAGCCGAGCTTGACCAGTTGCAGTGTCGGGTTGTCCAGGTGCAGCGCGGTATAGAGCTGATCCGGGTAGCCCTGCTGGGTTTCCACGCTGACGCCCTGGAAGTTGGGCTGTACGCCCTGCGCGAGCGAGTCGCCCAGCGACAGGTAATAGGACGCTGCGGGCGCCCCGGCGTGGTGGCTGGCAGCCGCGGCCGGCAGGGCGCCGGCGACAGCCGTCCCGGCGACCACGCAGGCAGCGGCGAAGGTCGAGGCGATGCGACGCATCCAGGCTCCTCAGTGATTGTGGGAGCGGGCGCGCCGGGCGGGCCGCCGCGCGACCGCTCAAGCGGGTTCAGTCATCGTGGCTGGATCGTAACGCCGCAGCGGTGATCGCGGACACTCTCCCGCGATATCCGTGGGCTAGCGTCCGCGATCACGGGACGGCAGGTGGCGGCGTGCCGGGCCGCGATCCCGGGACCTGCCGGGGCGGCGCCCGGGCGCCGCCGCCGGGCCCGGTTATGGTAGCGGCATGCCGGCTCGCAAGGAGATCCTGGAGATCGACGGCCGGACGGTGCCGGTCAGCAACCCGGACAAGGTCTACTTCCCGCGGTCCGGGCACACCAAGCTGGACTTGGTCCGGTACTACCTGAGCGTGGCCGAGGGCGCGCTCCGCGGCGTCTTCGGCCGGCCGATGGTGCTCAAGCGGTTCGTGAACGGCGCGGAGGGAGAAGCGTTCTTCCAGAAGCGGGCACCGTCCTCGCGGCCGGACTGGATCGAGACCGTGACGCTCAGCTTCCCGTCCGGCCGGACCGCCGAGGAGGTCGTCGTCACGAGGACCGCTCAGCTCGCGTGGGTCGTGAATCTCGGCTGCATCGACCTGAACCCGCATCCGGTCCGGGCCAGCGACATCGACCATCCCGATGAGCTGCGGGTCGACCTCGACCCGGTTCCGGGAGTCGGCTGGGAGCAGATCGTCCGGGTCGCGATGGTGGCCCGGGAGGTGCTCGCCGACCACGGCCTGACCGGGTGGCCGAAGACCTCCGGCTCCCGGGGCATGCACATCTACGCAAGGATCGAGCCGCGCTGGGGGTTCACCGACGTGCGGCGGGCGGCGGTCGCCCTGGCCCGCGAGATCGAGCGCCGGGCACCCGGCGATGCCACGTCCAAGTGGTGGAAAGAGGAGCGGCACGGGGTCTTCGTCGACTACAACCAGAACGCGAAGGACCGCACGGTCGCCTCGGCCTACTCGGTCCGCCCCACCCCGGACGCTCGCGTTTCAGCCCCGCTGACCTGGGACGAGGTGCCCGGCTGCGATCCGGCGGAGTTCACCATCGAGACCATGCCGGCCCGGCTGGCGCGCCTCGGCGACGTCGGCGCCGGGATCGATGAGGCGCCGGGGTCGCTGGAGGCGCTGCTCGATCTTGCGGCGCGGGACGAGGCCGCCGGGCTGCCGGATGCGCCGTGGCCGCCGCATTTCGTCAAGCAGGCCGGCGAGGCCCCGCGCGTCCAGCCGTCCAAGCGCCGCGCCGCCGGCCCCGATGACGGGGCCCTTGTGCCGCCTCCTGCGCCGGGCAAGAGCACCGGCCCCACCGGGCGGCGCCGCACCACGACCCCGCTGATCGAGGTTGCCAGGGCAGCCACGAAGGACGAGGCGATGGCCGGCCTGGACCGGTGGAAGCAGCGCCACCCGGATGCCTGGGCCATGCTGCGGCCGGCCGACGTGCTGGTCGACTCGATGCGCGGCCGCTCGTCCACGTGGACCAGGATCCGGCTGAACCTGAGCAACATCCCGGCCGGCCAGCGCCCGGCGCAGGAGGCGCTCGAGGTCGACTACGACCCCTGGCAGGGCGTCCTCCCGCCCGGCCCGCCCGGCCCGCCCGGCCGGGACCGGGGCTGAGCCCGGGCCGGCCCTCCCGGCCCGTTGTCGGGGTCAGGCAACCTGCGGCAGCACGTCCGACGCGAGCAGCTCAAGGTGGCCGAGATCGGACAAGTCCAGTACCTGCAGGTAGATCCGCGAGGCACCGATCCCGGCGAACTCCCCGATCTTCGCCGTCACCTCGCCGGGCGTCCCGGCAAGGCCGTGCTCGCGGAGCTCGGCAAGGTCCCGGCCGATGGCGGCGGCGCGCCGGGACAGTTCCTGGGGCGTCCGGCCGCAGCAGACCACCTGCGCCGCCGAGTAGACCATGGCCGACGGGTCGCGCCCGGCCGCCGAGCAGGCGTCCCGCACCCGGCCGAACGCCGCCTCGGTGTCGGCCACGCTCTCGAACCCGACGTTGTACTCATCGGCGTAGCGCGCGGCCAGGGCAGGCGTCCGGCGCGGCCCGGAGCCGCCGATGAGGACGGGGGGCCGCGGCCGCTGGGCGGGCTTGGGCAGCCCGGGCGAGCCGGTCACCGAGTAGTGGTGACCGGAGTAGGAGAAGGTCTGGCCCTCCGGGGTCTGCCACAGCCCGGTGATGATCGCAAGCTGATCCTCCAGCCGGTCGAATCGCTCGCGCACGCCGGGGAACGGGATCCCGTAGGCCGAGTGCTCGGCCTGGTACCAGCCGGCGCCAAGGCCGAGCTCTACCCGGCCGCCGCTCATCTGGTCTACCTGCGCGACGGCGATCGCCAGCGGGCCCGGATGGCGGAACGTGGCCGCGGTCATCAGCGTGCCGAGACGGATCCCGGACGTCTCGCGAGCCAGGCCTGCCAGCGTGATCCAGGCGTCGGTCGGTCCTGGCAGGCCGCTGACGCTGCCCATCTTCAGGTAGTGGTCGGAGCGGAAGAACCCGTCGAACCCGCAGTCCTGCGCGGCCCTGGCGACCCGCAGCAGGGTGTCGTAGCCCGCGCCCTGCTGCGGCTCGGTGAAGATTCGCAGTCTCATGGGCACCATCCTGGCCTACGCCCGCGCCGGCGGGCGGTGCACCCGGGAGGCTAGCCCCGCGTGACCGCGGCGACGCACTCGACGTGGTGGGTCATCGGGAACGCGTCGAAGCCGCGCACCGAGTCAAGCCGCCATCCCGCGCGGCAGAGGACCGCGAGGTCACGGGCGAGCGTCGCCGGGTCGCAGGAGACATAGCAGATCCGGCGGACCGTCCCGTCCGGCTCCGACAGCAGGTCCAGGACCTCGCGGCGCACCCCGGCCCGTGGCGGGTCCAGGACCGCGAGCGCGGCACCGCCCGTGCCGGTGCGCGCCAGCACGGTGGCGACGTCACCGCGATGAACCCGGGCCCACGGCGTGCCGCGCAGGTTGTGCCGCGCGTCACGCACCGCCTGGGGATCGGCCTCGATGCCGATGACCCGCCCGGACGGCCCGACCGCCGCGGCCAGCACGCCGGCGAACAGGCCGGCCCCGCAGTACAGGTCAAGCGCAGCCTGTCCGGGCTGCGGGTCAAGAGCGGCCAGCACGGCATCCGCCAGCGCGTCCGCGGCACCCGGATGCACCTGCCAGAACACGCTGGCCCCGGTCCGCCAGTCCCGGCCGGCGGCCCGCCGGGTCAGGTATCCGGTGCCGCGGCGGGCCCGGGTCCGCCCGTCCCTGGCCGCGGTGAGCACCGATCCTGCGGGAATCCTCGCGAGGTTTTCGGAACGCACTGCTGCCCCGGTGACGACCACCGCGGCCTGGCCGGACCCGGGGCTGGCCGTCACGTCCACCGACCGGGTGGCCTGCCAGCGCAGGCCGGTCACCGCCTGCTCGTTCACCAGCGGATGCGCGATCGGGCAGGACCCGACGCCGATGACCTCGTGGGAGCGGTGCCGGCGCAGCCCGGCCCTGCCAGTGGCGTCGACCGCGAAGCTCACCCGGGTTCGCCAGCCGAGGCCGTCAGCGTCGCCGGGGAGCGGCTCCACGGTCACGGGACGGTCGATCCCGGCAATCCGGCGTAGCTGCTGGGCGATGACCCCGGCCTTCATCCGCCGCTGCGCGTCGAGGCTGGCGTGCTGCCAGTCACAGCCGCCGCAGCCGCCGGGCCGGGCGTGCCGGCACGGCGGCGTGACCCGGTCCGGGGACCCTTCGAGGATCACCGTCGCGTCGGCCCTGGCCAGGCTGGCCGTGACCTGGGTGACGACCGCGCGCACCCGCTCGCCCGGCAGTGCGTGCCGCAGGAAGACGACGAGCCCCGCAGGCCCGGTCCTGGCGACGCACCAGCCGCCGTGCACGGCCTCCCCTACGGCAAGCTCGAGGATGTCGCCGGGCCGGACCGTGCCGGGCCCGCTGCCCCGCGGAGTGCTCACCCGGTCCATGCTGCCAGCCCCGGGCTAGCGCCCCGCACCGAGAGCGAATAGCGTGATCAGGCACCGGCGGGCTGAGTTTCCGGGGTAGCGCCCGGGAACCGTGCGGAGGGACGACAGTGCACGTTGTGATCATGGGATGCGGGCGGGTTGGCTCGACCATCGCGCACATCCTGGAGGACCAGCAGCATTCGGTCGCGATCATCGATGCCGAGCCGGAGGCGTTCCGCAAGCTGCGCAGCGGGTTCAAGGGCAAGAAGGTGACCGGCATCGGGTTCGACCGTGACGTGCTCATGGAGGCCGGCATCGAGGACGCGGGCGCGTTCGCCGCGGTCAGCAGCGGCGACAACTCCAACGTGATCGCGGCACGGGTAGCCAGGGAGTCGTTCGGGATCCAGCGCGTGGTCGCCCGGATCTATGACCCGAGGCGGGCCGAGGTGTACCAGAGGCTCGGCATTCCCACGGTCGCGACCGTGCGCTGGACCGCCGACCAGATGCTGCGCAAGCTGCTGCCCGAGGGCGCGAAGGCGCTCTGGCGCGACCCCACGGGAGCGGTCGTGCTGGCTGAGGTCGCGTTCGACCCGCACTGGTACGGCGAGCGGGTCCGCGCGCTGGAGGAGGCCGCGCAGGCGCGGGTGGCGTTCATCTCCCGGCTCGGCGAGGCCATGGTGCCGAGGCCGGACACCGTGCTGCAGGAGGGTGACACGGTGCACATGGTGGTGCCCGAGAGTGACCTGCAGCGGATCTCGGACGTGCTGAGCAAGCCCGCCCAGCCCGGGCAGGGGAGGCACTGATGCGGGTCGCGATCGCCGGCGCGGGCGCCGTTGGCCGGTCCATTGCCCAGGAGCTCACCGCCAGCGGCCACGAGGTCCTGCTGATCGATAAGCAGCCGCAGTCCATCAAGGTGGACAGCGTGCCGAGGGCGGAGTGGCTGCTGGCCGACGCGTGCGAGATCGCGTCGCTGGACGAGGCGGCGCTGGAGCGATGCAATGTCGTGATCGCCGCGACCGGGGACGACAAGGTCAACCTGGTCGTGTCGCTGCTGGCGAAGACCGAGTACGGGGTGCCGAGGGTGGTCGCGAGGATAAACGACCCGAAGAACGAGTGGCTGTTCAACGAGTCCTGGGGCGTTGACGTGGCGGTGTCCACCCCGCGCATGCTGTCGGCGCTGGTCGAGGAGGCAGTCAGCGTGGGCGACCTGGTGCGGCTGATGACGTTCCGGCAGAGCGACGCCAGCCTGGTCGAGCTGACCATGCCGGACGGGGCGCCGCTGGCTGGCCAGCGGCTCGGTGACATCGAGTGGCCCGCCGACACGGTCCTGGTCGCGATCCTGCGCGAGGGCCGGGTCATCGTGCCCAGCAGCGACGATCCGCTGGAGCCGGGCGACGAACTGCTTTTCGTGACCACCGAGGATGTCGAGGACGAGCTGGGCAAGCTGCTCGCTGACGGCCGCTAACGGCGCAGGAAGGCGGCTCTCCGCCCGCCCCCTGCTCAGCGCGTCTCGGTGATCTCCGGCCCGCGCTCGAAGGGGTTCGGATAGGGCGTGCCGTCCGGCTGGCCGGCCTCCGCGGCCATCTGCGCCTCGATCGCCTGCCTGGCCTCCTCGGGCAGCGTGATCTCCAGCAGGTCGCGCGGCGGCGCCGGATGGTCCCCGCGCACCACCACGACGTCGGCGAACACCTGCTCGAACGGCCGCGCCAGTTCCGGCCGCCGGGCGGCCGGCCCGCTGATCACGCCGCGGAGGAACCAGCGAGGCCCGTCGACGCCCAGGAACCTGACCGGCACCGGCGGCTGCCGCTGCCCGCCGCCGGGCTCCGGGCGGACCTGCGCGTGCAGCTCAGGGCCGAACGGGCCGCCGGCCTCCCGGCTGCTGCCGCCGGTCTTCGCGATCTCGTCAGCGATCTCCCGGCGCACCTCGTCCCACAGGCCGCTGCTCTTCGGTGCCGCGAACGCCTGGAGCTGCAGGGCGCTCTCGCCCCGCACGACGGCGACCCAGACCCCCTGCTCCTCGGCCACGTTGACCTGGATGTCCAGGCCCTCGGCCACCGGAACCAGCAGGCTGCCGAGGTCTAGCCGCTCCCGTTGCGGGTAGCGGCCGGCTCCGTCCCAGGGACCGCCGCCCGGGTCCGTTCCGTCCGGGGCATGGACGCCGGCAGCACCGCGCGCCGCAGCCCGGCCGCCCGGCGGCACGCCGCCCGCGACGTCCGCCGCTCCGGCTGCGCCCTCATCCTCGCCGAGGTCCTCCGGGTACTCATCCTCGTCCAGGTCCCCGGGTTCCTCATCCTCGTCAGGGCCGTCGGCCCAGTAGCCGGCAAGATCGTCGTCCTCCTCGCCGGAGCCGAAGTCACCCTCATCTTCCGCGCCCAGCTCGTCCAGGTCGTCGGCCATCTCCTGGCCGCCCGCGACCTGGCCGCCGGCTGACTGCCGGTCCGCGCTGTCACGCCGGCGCCGTCGGAACACCCCGCACGCTCCTCTGCTTGCTGCTGAATCTGGCTGACATGGCCTGCCTGCGCCTCTGGCCCATCGCCTGCCCCATGGTGATCCCCCGGAGCGTCAGGACGGCTGTCCGGCTGCGGCGTGCCCTCCCGTTGACCCGTAGCCGCCGTCTCCTCGCGCCGCCCCGGGAAGCTTCTCTACCTGGTGAAACACCGGGTATTCGACTCGCTGCACCACAAGCTGGGCGATCCGGTCGCCACGCTGGAACCGCACGGTCCGCTCAGCATCGGTATTGAGCAGCAGTACCCGGATCTCGCCGCGGTATCCAGCATCCACGGTGCCGGGTGCGTTCACGATCGTGACCCCGTGGCTTGCCGCGAGGCCGGAACGAGGGTGGACGAACGCGGCAAACCCGTCGGGCAGCGCGATGGCGATCCCCGTCCGTACCACCGCCCGCTGGCCCGGCTTGAGCTCGACGTCCTCCGCCGCGTGCAGGTCCGCGCCGGCGTCACCGGGATGAGCGCGGGCCGGCAGCGGAAGGCCCGGGTCCAGCCGCTGGATCAGCACCGGGACGCCTGCCGCCGGCCCGTCCTCAGCCGACATGCCCGGCATCGGTCACGTTCCTTCCCGGTACCAGCTCACGGAGGCGACCCTACCCTGCCCTCGGGCTCTCCGGGAGAGGGCGGCTCCCGGCGCAGATGCGGCCACGCGTAGCTGATCGCCGCCGCCGCCGGGACCGCGACAATCGCCCCGGCGATCCCGGCGACCACGCCGCCGACCGCGAGCACCAGGATGATGGCGAGCGGATGGAGCCGCACGATGCGGCCCACGACCAGCGGCTGCAGCAGGTGGCTCTCGATCTGGTTCTCCGCCAGGAAGACGGCGAGCAGGATCAGGGCCGCGATCCAGCCCTTCGTGCCGAGGGTCACGGCGATGGCCAGCGCCCCCGCGACAAGGATCCCCACCAGCGGCACGAAGGCAGCCAGGAACACCAGGATCACCAGCGGAACCAGCAGCGGCACCCCGATGATCCAGAGCGCCAGGCCGATCAGCACGGCGTGGATGACCGCCACGGCCAGCGTCCCGCGCATGTAGTTGGTCAGGGCGAGCCAGGCCGCGTCGCCGGCCCGCTCCGCGCGCCGCCTGCGATCGGCTCCCATCCCGCTGATCAGCCAGGCCCAGATCCGCTCTCCGTCCTTGAGCAGGAAGAACGTGACGAACAGCATCAGCACAAGGCCGGTGAGCAGCTCCAGCACGATCTTGCCGCCGGTGAGGACAGTGCCGGCCACCAGCGACCGGTGCTGCGACAGGAAGCTCACCAGATCGCCGGAGATCTGCTCCAGCCGCTGGCTGCTCAGGTGGAACGGCGGGCCCGACAGCGCAGCCTGCAATTCATGGGCGGTATGCCGGACCTCGGAAGCCAGGGTCGGATAGTCAGCGCTCGCCCGGTTGGCCGCGAGCATCGCTATCCCGCCGAGGATCACCGCCACGGCAAGGACCGTGCACCAGGTGGCGGCGAGCGCTGGCATGCCGGTGCGCTTCAGCCGCGAGCTGACCGGCTGCAGCAGCGCGGTCAGCAGCAGCGCGGCTATGCACGGAAGCACGACAAGCCGGAGGGTCGTGGCGACCCGGTAGGCGACATAGATCAGCAGCCCGACCAGCAGGATCCGCCATGACCAGGCCGCCGCGCGCTGCAGCAGCCCCGGCACCCCCTGTGACTCGGCGGGCACCAGCCTGGCCAGCGGAGATGCCGGCCGCGCCGGATCGCTTCCGCCCGCGAGAGCGCCATCCCGGGCATCCTCATCCGCGGGCGCCGCGCTCGCCAGCCGGGCCGGCCGGGCCGGCCGCCCCGGCTCGGTGCCGCCGTCCGGCTCCGCGGGGTCCGGCGGGCCGGTGGCGCGCCACCGAGGGTGCCAAGTCATAGTCCCCATGTAACCAACTACCGTGGGCTGATGCGCACTTACCGTGAACGGCTCGCCGTGCCGGCCTCATGGTGGCTGCTCGGCGAGCTCTCCGCCGCGACCCTGGCCAGCACGGCCTGGGCGGGGTTTGACCTGGCCATCGCCTCCGCGAGTTACCTGCTGTTCTGCGGAGGGACCGCGGCGATCCTGCTGGCCTGGGGAGCGGCCTCGGTGACGGTTGCCGACGGGCAGCTGCGCGCCGGGCGGTGGGTCCTGGACCTGGCGGACGTGGCCGAGGTGCAGGTGCTGGATCAGGCGCAGTTCCGCGCGCTGTGCGGGCCGCGGGCCGACCCGGCCGCCCGGCTGCTGATCCGCCCGTATCTGAGCCGTGGCGTCTACCTGGGCATGGCAGGGACGCGGCCAGTGCCGCCGTACTGGCTGATCGGCACCAGGCAGCCGGACGAGCTGGCCGCGGCGGTGAGCGCGGCCCGGCCGCAGGCGCGTGCCGCCGGGGCCCCGTGCGATGATCGGCTCACCTGACCGGGCCCGGAAGCGAAGGGAACGCGAATGGCAGCTAAGCGAAAAGACCCCGGATCCCGGGCGGCAGCCGCGGTGAGCGGGATGGCCGCGGCGTTCGTCGCCCGGAAGCTCATCGTCTTCGGCTGGAAGAAGATCACCGGGAAGGAGCCGCCCGAGCACCCGGAGGATCCGCAGGTCGCCCTCGGCGAGGCGCTGATATGGGGGATCCTGATGGGCGTCGGCGTGCAGACCGCGCGCATGCTCGCCACCCGCGCAACGGCGCGGCGCCGCTCCGAGCCAGCCGACACCCTGGACTGACACGCCCCGGCCGCCGGCGCGAGCGGGCATGGCTGGCCGGCAGCGGGAACGGGCCGCCTGGTACTACAGTCCCGGTTTGTGATGTAGCGCCTGGGTGATCATGGTCTGGCGGGCCGTGCCTGACCCCGCCGCAGGCGGCAGGACGGCCACCTGGATGATCATGCTTTGTGAGAAGACAAGATCAGCAG
>Ga0209061_1000643_pt1 | contig 77932 bp, 77 predicted proteins | sample Coa_R1_10_FD_187157 | JGI IMG/M metagenome (GOLD analysis project Ga0209061, IMG submission 187157) | Surface soil microbial communities from Centralia Pennsylvania, which are recovering from an underground coalmine fire - Coalmine... | ecosystem: Environmental > Terrestrial > Soil >... | reverse complement strand
GACAAACCGTTCGCTCGGTCACCCCAAGCCTGGCCGCCAGCGCGCGTATGCTCTCGCCGGCCGCGCTGCCCAGCACGATACGGGCGCGCGTGGCCAGCGCCTGCGGGATGCTATGCGTGCGCAACCAGGCCTCCAGCTGCTTGCGGTCTGCCGCCTTCACTTCCACTCCACCTGCTCTTACGCTCATGCTGCATAGACGAACAAGACCTGTATTTAATTCAGAGACGGGACACTAGAGAGCGCCGGGGCTTCTGGACTATTGCTCCAAACCCAGGTCTTGATAGAGTGCCTCGAAGCATTCTTTCCGAGCGATCATGAATTTGTCCAGAACTGCGTACCAATCAAGCTCAGATTCCTTTTCGCCTTTCGGTTCGTCGGAGTAATGGCGGAACAGAATCACCCGAACGGCGTCATTAAGTTCGTGAATTTTGCCGACAGCCCTTTTAGAGAATAAGTAGTTGGTTTGGTCCGTAGTGGCCATCCAGGCGTTCACCAATTCAAGATATTTGCTGTCGTGAACGTCATACTTTTCTTTGTCAGAGTGAATCTGCTGAATCTGAGAAGCCAACCGGTGTAGTTCCTTCAAGTTAGAGATGCGAGAATCAAATCTTTGCTGACGAACCCAGTACCGGTGCTGAATCCTCGGAGATATCCATGCGGTTAGGAGACTACTAACAATACCACTGGTCAAACCGATACCGATTAATGGCGCTAGGTAATTGAAGATATAGCTGGAAACAGCGGCGAGACCGCCAAAGGTGCCTGCCGGAATATGAGTTGGCTGAGGAACCGGGGTGGAAGGAAGTGGACTCGGCTGGCTCATCGTTCTAAAAAAAATGCTCCCGATTTTATTCACTTGTCAATAAGCGAAACATCTGCACGAATCGAAACACTACTCCATTTTCTTTTTGGGTTGCTTCTGAAGCGCGGGACCTGGTCCATCGTGGTCAATAGCTATGAGAATCAGGGGCAGGTCTTCAGCCCGTGCCTCCGCGACGTGCCGCTTGGCGTCCGTCATCCTCGGTCCGCGATCGGTTAAAAACACGCCCAGACGGTCGCTTGGCACGACAAGTACGCTGAGGCTGGAGGCGGCCCATGCCGGCAGCGGGCGGATGATGCGGGAGATGGCCGAAAGCCTGGAATTGCTCGCCGCCACACGTTCGTTGCTGGTCGTCTGCGAAGACCTGCATAACAGCGACCGTTCCACCGTTGACCTGATCGCTTGCCTGGCCAGACGGCGCGAACCCGCGCGCCTGATGATGGTCGCTACCTATCGGAGCACCGAGCGCAGCCGGGCCGTGCGGCGGGTCCGGGCGATCGAGCGGGAGTTGTTGCCCCGGCAAAATTCGCTGGAATCGAGCCTGTTGAACGAAGCTGCGGTTGCCCAATATCTGCGCTATCGTACGGGTAAAGACAAGGTGCCGCTGGCGCTGACTTCTGAGGTGTCCGGCACACTGGTGGCAATCCGATGTTTATCGCCGCACCGGGCGGCTCTAATCAATCCTTTTCAACATCGGTTTCGGGTTGAATCAGCTCCTGCTGGACGCGTTCTTCGGGTGGGACGAGATCGGCGGCGTCGAACAGGCCGGGGCGATCCAGGTAGGGTTTGAACTTGTTGTATAGTTCATCGAGTTTGGCCTGGTAGTATTCGACGTTCTCGTCGGGATGATCCGGATCATAGTCGGCGGCCATTTTCGCGGCGGCGCTGACTTTGACCTTCAATCCCCTGCCGGTGACGTAATAGGAGATCTGATCGCCGCTGCTGTAGGGACGCGACGCCTTCAGCGCCAGCTCATAGGCGGCCGCGACGTTGCGCCGCTTGCCGCTGATTTTCTGCCGGTACACTTCGAGCGAATCCTGAAGCGTGTCGGTCTTCATCAGGTCGCGAATCGGCATCTGGTGCTCAGCGATGCGCCTTTTCCAGCTTTCCAGCCGCTCGGGTATTTCAGCGCGCCGATCTTCGAGCAGCAAACCGAACATCTCCTCCATGAAGCGGCGCTGAAACCGCTCCAGCCCACGCGACCGCAGCCCCGATCCGCGAATCGTCAGTTCGCCGGTCTCGTCGAGCAATACGTAATTCTTCATCTTGTAACTGAACATCGCGGGGTAGCGCCCGTCGATCTCCAGCTTGATTCCCTCGGGCAGCACGCCGGCGAGCGATTCGAGCAGCTTTTCCTGTTCGGATTCGCTTTCGCATCCCGGCGGAGCGACAAAATAGATACCGTCGGTATCGACCTCGATCACCTGGGCGCCGCGCGCCTCGAGCTCCACCATCGCATGCTGGATCAATTCGCGCCCGCGCCGCGTCACCTCCTGCGCCTGCGCGTAATCGTTGAAATGGCCCATCGAGAATCCAAGGTAGCCGTAAAACGAGTTGACGAGGATTTTGAAAGTCTGCTGGAGCGCCTCCATGTAGCGGCGTTCGTTACCCTGGAGTTCGCGCACGGCGCCTTTGGCCTGCACCCTGAATTTGCGCAATTCGGCGAGCATCCTGAGGAACACACGCAGACGATCCGAGCCCGGTCCCAGTCCGAATTGCAGCATCAGCGAGGGGTAAAGTGAAGTGACGTCGCAATGCGCGACCGCGTGCGCAACGCCCAGGCGGCGCACCTCCGTATGGCCGCCGGCAAACGCGATCGGTTCGCCCGGCACCGGCACGCTATGGTTCTGCGCCAGATAGGCGCGCAGCAAAAGCGAGTCGATCTTGGTGGCGTTGCCGCGCAGGATGACGTTTTGGTACGAATACGGGAAAATCTGCGCCTGCACGAAATAACTGAGCGACAGCATTTCCGCGAGCTTCCCGACCTGGCGGGCGTTGTCCAGAGCGATCTCCCGCAGCGCCGCCGGATTGGCCATGAAGTCGTTGACCCGCTCGGGTTCGATATAGGTGCGCCCCGGATGGACGAGCTTGAAATGGCGCTCGATCTCTTCAAGGCCGAAGCCCTCCAGCGCGCGGCTGGAAATATCGTAATGCTGCGCCAGCATCCAGGTATCGACCACGCTGCGCCCATAAATATCGAAGCGGCGATAGGCGATCGTTCGCTCCGCGATCTGCATCCGCGACGACCGCGCCTTCATCAGGCTGGCGTCGCGTCCGAGCTTGAGGGCGACGCGATTGCGGCGGGCGCGCGCCTGGATGTAATCGAGCCCGAAGCGCAACAGGTTGTGCCCCTCGATCACGTCGGGGTCGCGCTCGCGAACGATCGCCACCAGCTGCTCGAGCATCGCTCTTTCGTCCATCTCCGACGCCATCAGCACGCGCTCGAAGCCGCGTGAATCTGTAATCGCGATCGCCGCGATGCGATCGCCCTCGCGCGCGCCGGAGGGAAATTCGAATCCCGGGGTGATGCAAGCCTGCACGTCGATCTGCATCCGATGGAGATGCTCGAACTCCAGGCCGACGAAAAAGGTCATCCCACTAAGCAGCAGAAATTGCTCGACCGGATCGGTCAGCACGAAATAGGGGATTTCATTGCCGCCCGCGTCCGCCTTGCGCAGATGGCGCTTGGCGGCGTCCAGGGCCGCGGCAGTATCGAACGTGGCGAGATGGCGGAGTGCGAAGTCTCCTTCCAGTTCGCGGATGGAGTGCGGCGCGGCCAGCGTGGACAGCAGCGACGGGTCGCCCAGCAGGATAAAGAACTGCGCCGGCGCGCTTTCCCGCGTCAGCTTGCCGTCGACGCGGCGGAAGATCTCGGCGTTGCGCGCGCCGATTTCAACCGCGACGATTGCGGGCCGCTCGGTGGTGCCGAACAGCAATCGGTTGCGGTAAAACTCGGCGGCGATTTCCTGGTAGCGCGTCATTCGCTGCGATGCAGCCAAGATTGTAGCGCCGCAAGCCGCCGGGTCACAGACGGCCGGGCGGATGCTCTACTGGATCCCGTAAAGACGCGCGGCGTTGTCGCGCACTATCCTGCGCTTGAGGTCGGCGGAAAGATCCGCGAAATCCTTCGCGATCTGCTCGCGCGAATGCGGGAAGGTGCCCTCGGTGTGCGGATAGTCGGAGCCCCACATCAAGCCGTCCGCGTTGAGCATCGGCAGATGCATCAGGCCCGCCTTGTCGTCCTCGAAGGTGTGATAGAACTGGCGGCGCGCGTAGAAGCTGGGCTTTTCCTCCAGCTTGGGCTCCAGCCAATGATGATGATCTTCCCACCAGTGATCCATCAGCCGGGTGACGGCGGCGATCCAGCCGATCCCGCCCTCGACGATCACGAAGCGCAGCTTCGGATAAGATGCGGCTACCCCCGAGGAGATCAAACTCGCGAAGGTGCGGAGCTGTCCGGCGATTTTCAGATGCACGGTGGCCATCATGGTGCCGCCGGCGGTAGGCAGAAACTCCTGGGGGTCGAAGCGCTCGGTTGCAGCATTGTGGAATGCGACCGGCAGTCCGAGGTCCTGGAGCGCCGCCCACAACGGCGCGTTGCGCGGGTCGCCATAGGGAATCCTGGGCATGTCGGCCGGCAGCAGCACCGACTTCAGTCCCAGTTTCGCGCAGCGCTCGGCCTCCTCGATTGCCCACTGAACGGGCTCACCCCACGGCAGCATTCCCGCGCCGAGGATCCGGTCAGGTGCTGCCGCGCAATATTCGCTCAGCCAGGTGTTGTAGGCGCGCAGGCATTCGCGCCGGTATTCGAGATCGGGGGCGGCGTAAACGAACATCGCGTCGTTGGGGTACACGACCTCGGCGCTGAGGTTGTCGAGGTCCTGATCCTTAAGGCGCAGCAGCGGATCGAGCGCGCCCGGCCTTACGTTCGCGTAGCGGTTGTGATTGCGCGACAGGATTGGTTTGCCCTCGGCCTTCTCATTGGCCATCGTGCCAATCAAGTCGGTCGCCGCCGTGGGCTCAACGCCGTCAATGCACAGGTAGTCGGCGTCCTCGCGCGACTCGACGTGGGGCGCGCGATCGCGGAACCGCTTATCCATCCGGGTGACCCACAGGTCCGGCGGTTCCATCACATGGCCGTCGGCGGAAATAAATTTTGATTGGTCGAGGCTCATGGCATTCCCTCTTCAAAGCCGCACGTCCTTAGGCTGTCTGTTTCGTGAGTAATCCAAAGGGCGCGCCGAGGTCAACCAAGGCCAAATCGCTCCTTCGCACATATATCCCGTGTCCCCACCAGGCCTCTGGTTCTCCTGATGGGAGATGAGGTAGAGGTTCGGGTCCGCGCGTCATAGCGGGCACGGCGCCCGCTTTACTGCGTTTCTCGGCATACCGGGCATTGCTCCGGGTCCGCCGCTTTCTCCGCCAGGATTCGATCTTCTTCGGTCTGATACTGCGGGGTGTCGAGGCGTTCCGTGCGATCGTCCTGGCCGCTGAATGCTTCGAGCTTCCAAGCTTCGTCCTCCGACCAGATGAATGGCAGCATCTTGACCGACCCGGGTGTGGCCAGCGACTCGAAGGCTTCAAGCGCCTCGCGCATGATTTCGCGCTGGAGTTGCGGCTGATGCGGTTTGCCGGTGGTATGGCCCAGCGGGAAGTCAAGGAATGCGGCGCGTGGCGGATTGACGGCGCGGGTGATGTCGAGCGCGCTGGACATACATAGAGTCGGGATGCCGGCGGCTTCGGCGGCGCGGGCAATCAGTCCGACGGACTGATGGCATACCGGTCAGACCGGCACCAGCAGCGCGAGGTCCGCGCGTTCGGCCAGCAATCTTTGAGTGATGCGGGGCGCCAGCTCTTCGCGCACGCGCCGGGCCGAATAGATCCCGCCCATGAACGTATAGGCGTAATCGGCCAGTTCACCGATAAAACCCTCGCACACCAGGGCGCGCAAGGTATCGATTGGAAAGACCACGTTGGGGTCCGCGCGTGCGTCGGTCTTGTCGTAGGCGAAATGCGAGATCCGCAAATCGCTGGTCCGCACTGTTTTGGGAATCGCGCGCAAGCTGGTGTCGTCCCTGTGATGGAACGCGATCTGGCCGGCGGCGTAGATGCCGCCGGAAGCGATTAGCGCCAGGCGCGAATGCGCCAGCGGCTTGCTCAGCGCCTGCCACGGCGGCGGTCCGGGATTGATAACCCATTGATAGGGTTGGTACCCGAGCTTTGCGTACTGATTGCGAATGCGCGGTATGTATTGCACTGGTCCCATCGGCAATTCCATATTAGCCGTTTCGCGACTCCATTTGCAGGCGGCTCTCCTTTGGATTGACGCCGCGGCCAAGGCGGGTCTATGTCATAGACAGCCTTATTCCGGGTCGCATCAGGGAGAGGATTGATTATGGCAACCGCGACCGATGACCCCATCGAGATGATGTATGAGCGCGGGGTAACCGACGGACTGCCCGTGGTTCCTCCGACCCGGGAGCGCGTCGAGCGGATGCTGGCGGGCGCGCCCTGGCGCAAGCGCGATGAGTTAATCGGCGTGCTCGGCCCGCAAATGGGCAAGGCGACCGTCGAGAAAGTGGCAATCAACGCGGTGATGGCGGGTTGCAAGCCGGAGTACTTCCCCGTCGTGCTGGCCGGAGTGGAGGGGTTGTGCGACACGGCCCTTTGCGCGCATGGGCTTAGTATCACGCTGATGTCGGGCGCGCCGCTGGCGATTATCAACGGCCCGGTGCGCAACCGGATTGGCCTGAACTGCGGCCACAACGCGCTTGGCCATGGGTTTCGCGCCAACGCGACCATCGGCCGCGCGATGCGCCTGGTGACGATGAATATCGGCGGCGCGCGGCCCCATGGAGTGACCAAGGCAACGATGGGCCATCCGGGCCAGTACAGTTTCCTGGTCGCCGAAAACGAGGAAATCTCGCCGTGGGAGCCGTTGCACGTCGAGCGCGGTTTTAAGCGGGAGGACTCGACCATCACCTTTTTCGGCGGGACGGGATTTTTCCAGATCGCCGATTTCGGCAGCAGCACTGCCGAAAAGCTGGTCTCGACGATCGGCGGCACCATGGGCGGCGGGATCAATAATTATCGCGAATATCCCCTGATGTCCGACACCGTGCTGATCCTGAGCCCAGAGCATGCCCATACGATTGCGCGCGACGGATGGTCGAAGCAGGACGTCAAAAAATATTTGTACGAGACGGTGGTGCGCCGTCCCGAGGAGCCGCGGCCGGCCCCCCGCGGGCGCGCCGCCAAATGGACGACGGCAGACGGCGCGGTGCGCAAATTCCGCTCCCCTGACACAATCATCATAGTAGTGGCGGGCGGTACCGCAGGGCGCCTTTCGGTGGTCATACCGGGATGGGTTTCCGAGGAATTGGCCGGCAGCGCGCCCGTGAGCAAATTGATCAGGCTTGAATAGGCGGTGTGAAAATCGCTATGCAGGATTGGACAGGGATTTATGCAAAAGGAGGCGCGTGAATGGCAGACGATATTCTGGACCCGACTGGTTTTGACAGCAGCCAGCCGGCCAAACCGATGGCCAAGCGTCTGGATACTCTGAAAGGCAAAAAAATCGGCCTGCTGGATATCGGTTTCCCCAACGGCGGCGTCTTCCTGGATCGGGTCGAGGAGCTGCTCAAGACCAGGTATGGCGTAGCTGAAACGATGCGGCGCGCCAAGCCCAGCCCCGCCCGCCCGGCCAAGGACGAAGTGCGAAAGGAGTTGATCGAGGGCTGCGACGCAATCGTCGAAGGCCTGAGCAGTTGAGGGTCGTGCATGTCGTGCAGTTCGCACGACACCGCATACTTTGAGGAGCAGGGGGTGCCGACGGCAAACGTCGCCACCACCGAATTCCGCGAGGCCGGCCGGATCCAGTACACCAATCTCGGCTTTCCCGACTATGACATCGTTTTCGTGCCGCATCCAATCTTTCCCCAGACCCGGGAAGAGACATTTGCCAAGGCGGACGCCGTGGTCGAAGAGATCGTAAAGCGGCTGACCCAAGAACAGGGCAAACGCTGAAGTTCTCCCCCTTGCCGTGGCTAAAGTCGGCGGCGGCCGCGGACCGGCAAAGGTCTTGCGCGGCCGCCGCGCTTTTCAGCGTCTTTGCCAGCTGGGGGCGCCGGAAATGACCGAGTGCAATGGAGTGGCCACACAGCCAAAGTCAAATATTATCCCGCACATCAGCGCGGCGCATCTTCCACAGAAAACCGTCCATGTAGAAATGGACGAGCGATTCGTAAACGGCGTAATAAAACAGCCACGCGGCGCCGGTCAGGCCGAAGAACTCCATCGGATGCGCCGACTTCATTATGATCGTGCCCCACGACGCCTGAAGCATCCCGAGCGCCGCGAATATCGCGATGAAACCGATGTACCAGGCCCGGGGACAGCGCAGCAGCCGTTCCATCGTCGAGGGCTGCGGCTGCGGACGGGCGTAGCGGCGGCGCTGAAACGCCCACACAAACACCATGTACTCGACCGCATGGCTGAAGCCGAACGCGATGTACGCTTCCACCGGGTTGGCCCAGAACAGCGTGGTGGAAAGCGCCAGCATCCCGGCGGCGGCGGACATTCGCGGACGGTTCTGGAAGCGGCGCGTGCGCCATTCGTGCCATAACCATAATCCGACGCCGGCAGCCGCAATCGCGGCGGTGGGCGCGATCAGCCAGCGCTCGCTTCGTTCCATGAAAGAGATGATCCACGACAGGGGCCCTTTGACGTCAGAACCGTTGGCCAGGATCAGGTACTTGTATTTGGGCGCCAGGAAACTCAGGTAAAGCGGAATCCAACACAGAATAAAGTACTTATCGACCCAGGCCGGCGTATTGGGCCGGAGCGCAGCCGCATGCTTGGCCTGATACAGCCGCAAAATCCCGAATTTCTGCATGTAAACGTGCCAGAGGTTCCACAGCAGCGAGAAGAAAACCATCGTACCCACAACGGCGGCGCCGATCGCACCCCCACGATTCAGCAGCAACGGCGTCGCCGCCAACATCAGGATACAGAGCTGCGGAAACCAGGTGAGCTGGCGTTCGAAGCGATGGAACACGTCACGGTCGAGATAAGCGTAGGGCAGTCCAAAATGGCGATGGGCCAGGTTGGCGCCCATCACGAACGCATAGATGTAGTAGACGGTCATTTCCTGGCGGGCGAAGAACATCGGCAACAACACCCACGCCCAACTGAAGTGATAGGCAACGATGTCGATCGCCGGCGAGACGTGCCAGTCGGGGCTGCTCTGCTCAGGAGCGAGCGGGCGAACGTAGCGATCCCAAAATCCGGGCACCGCCGAGTCCGGGTCGATTTTTTGCGCCAGCGCCCCCATCGGGATGATCCTATGCGACGGCGTTTAGCTATATCATCCGCAGGCAGTGTTTCACAGCACGAGCAGGTTGCGGAAAAACGATTTTCCGCACCCTGCTCCCCTCACTCCAGTCTCTCCCAGAGGGAGAGAAGTAAAGGAAAGTAGCAATCTTTTATCCAGGGTGCGGAAGGCAAGCTCGTCTTTTTTCCGCACCCTGCTAAGCTTTGACACCCGCGCCCGAAGGTGCGATTCGTAAGGCCAGCAATCCCGCTTCGAGGAGCGTACGCATGAAGATCAATACGGTTTTGGGAAGCTGCGACGCCGCCGATCTGGGCCCGACCCTGGTCCATGAGCATCTGCTGACCGGGATGCCCGGCTCACACCTGGACGCTGCGGACTTTGATCGTAAGCGCGAATTCGGCAACGTCGTCGAGGCGGTGGACAAGGTCAAGGCGCAGGGAATTTCCACCATCATCGACCCGTGCCCGATGGAATTGGGGCGCGATCCTGAATTCGCCGCCGCCGTCTCCGACCGCACCGGCTTGCGCGTGATTATGTCCACCGGGCTTTACAACGACGCGATGGGAATCCCGACCCATTTCCGCATGCTCGATTCAGACGAGATCGCGGAGTTGTACGTGCGCGAAATCACCGAAGGGATCGGCTCTACCGGCATCAAGGCCGGCCTGATCAAGGCGGCCAACAGCGGGATGAAGGGATTTCCGGGAGAAAAAGGCATCACGCACGTCGAGGAGAAAGTGTTCCGGGCGGCGGCGCGCGCGCAAAAGGCGACCGGCGTGCCGATCCTGGTCCATAACAGCGAAACCGCGCCCTTCGGACGCGAGGTGCTGGACATCCTGGGCAGTGAAGGCGTGGAACCCAAGCGCGTGATGATCGGCCACGCCTGCGGGGTGGGCGATATGCGCTACTACTTCGATATCCTTGAGCGTGGCGCCTGGCTCGGCTTCGACCGCTTCGGGATCGAGATGGTCGCGCCGGACCGGCTGCGGCTGGCGTCGCTCATCGGGCTGATCGGCGTGGGGCATGATCGGATCATGCTGGCCCACGACACCGTCAACTGCTGGTTGGGACGGCTGGGCAAGAGCATGCGCAACATGCTCAAGAACTCGCCGAAATGGAAACTGACTCACATAAGCGAGGATATCCTGCCCGCGCTGCGCAAGGCCGGCATCACCGAAGACGCAATCGATAAACTGATGGTAAGAAATCCACGCGATTATTTCGCGGCGTAAAACAGGCCACGGGCACGGCGGACCATGCAAGATCAACGGAGGCGATCATGGATTACGATCTTAAAATTACCGGCGCAACCGTAATCGACGGCACCGGCAAACCCGGCGTGCCGGGCGACGTCGCGATCAAGTCAGGAAAAATCGCGGCACTTGGAAACGTCCGCGGCGACGCCGCGCGGACGATCGACGCGGGCGGGTTGGCGGTCACACCCGGCTTCGTCGATATCCATACCCATTACGACGCACAGATTCTGTGGGATCGGATGCTGACGATCTCGCCCTGGCACGGCGTGACCTCAGTGGTGTTCGGCAATTGCGGCTTCGGCGTCGCGCCGACCCGCCCCGAGCATCGCGGGCTGATCATGCGCACGCTGGAGAAGGTCGAGGGCATGAGTATCGACGCGCTGGAGGGCGGACTCGGCTACGACTGGCCGTTCCAGACCTTTCCCGAATACCTCGACGCGCTGGAGCGGCGCGGCGCCGCGATCAACTTCGGCGCCCTCATTGGCCATACTCCCGTGCGCCTGTTCGTGATGGGCGAGGAGTCGATGGAACGCGCCGCGACCGAAGCCGAGATCGCCCGGATGCGCGGGATCGTGCGTGAGGCACTGGACGCCGGCGCGATCGGATTTGCGACCTCCAAGGCATTCACGCACATCGGTTATTTGGGTAAACCCGTTCCCAGCCGCTTCGCCGAGTTCAGCGAGATCGAAACGCTGACTTCGACCCTGGGCGAGGCCGGGCGCGGCGTGGTGGAAGTAACTCCCGGCACCGGCCTGATGTACGACGAATTCGCCCAGATCGTGCGCCGCAACGGCCGGCCAATCACGTTCGCGATGGTGACCGGCGCGGGCGGTCCCGGCGCCCATCGCAAGGGCATGCAGAGGGCGCACGAACTGATCGAACAGGGACTGCCGCTGGTGCCGCAGGTGATCGGCCGCCCGGTCGTCAACGAGGTCTGCTTCAAGGATCCGTTCGTGTTCGAGAACCTGGATTTCTTCCGCCCGGTTTCGCAGGCGCTGGAGATCGACGGCAAGATGCGCGTGTACGCCGATCCCGCGTTCCGCCGCACCTTCAAAGAACACGTCGCGGCGGGCAAAGGGCCGCTGGGCCAGCGATGGAACTACGATCAGACGTGGATCACATACTGCCCCACTGAGCCGGAACTGGAGGGGCGGACGCTGGCCGAAGTAATGCGCGAGCGCGGCAAGGACGCCGTCGATCTGACATTGGATTTGGCGATCGCGTCGCGGCTGGAAGCGCGCTTCCTGATGTCGCTGTTCAACAACGACGAGGACGAAGTCGCCCAGCTTTTGACCGATCGCGCCACCGTGATGGGCCTGTCGGATGCGGGTGCCCACATGAGCCAACTCTGCGACGCCTGCTCATACACCCATCTGCTGGGCCATTGGGTGCGCGAAAAGCAACTTCTCGCGCTCGAAGAAGCGGTGCGTATGATCACCTCCCGTCCTGCCGAGGTGTTCGGACTGCGGGATCGAGGCGTGCTGAAGGTAGGCGCGCCGGCCGATGTCACGGTGTTCGATCCGAAAACGGTCGGCGCCAGCCGTCTGCGCCGCGTCAACGACCTGCCGCGCGGCGCCGCCCGTCTGGTTGCCGACGCGATCGGCGTCGAGATGGTGATCGTCAATGGCACACCGATCCGCGAGCACGGCAAGGACGTCGTCGATTGTGCGGGTCCGCTGCCGGGCAGGCTATTGAGAGGCGGCGCCGCCGCATAACATTGGCTATAACACATGCTCTTGCCCGGCGAGCTGGCGGGGTTAGGCGTCCCTGCCCGCCCCACCAGCTCAAGATGACGAAGGAAAAACTCCACTCATTCGGAGACATCGAAACATGACGGACGCTTTGGACGAGGGCGCGCTGGACGGGGTGCGGGTGATCGATTTCACCAATTACATCGCGGGGCCGATCGTTACCCGCTTTCTGGCCGACATGGGCGCGGAGGTGATCAAGCTCGAACTGCCGCCGCGCGAGACCACCGTCTCGCCGCGCTTCAACAATAAAAACTTCGGCGCGGCTTATCTGTCCGTCGCCTTTGCCCTATGGAATCGGGGCAAGAAAAGCGTCTGCCTGGATTTCCACAAACCGCAGGGACTGGCGATCGCCAAAGAATTGGTGCGGCGCGCCGATGTCGTGGTGGAAAACTTCAGCCCCGGCGTGATGGAACGCGCCGGACTCAGTTACGACGAACTGCGCAAAGTCAATCCCCGCATTATCATGGTATCGGTCTCCGGATGCGGCCAGACGGGACCGCTGGCCCATCGTCCCGGCAACGACCACGTCGCCCAGGCGCTGTCCGGCGTGATGGATCTGACCGGGTACCCGGACCGTGCGCCCGCGCTGCCCGGATACTTCATCGCCGACAACAACGGCGGCGTGCATGGCGCGATTGCGGTGTGCGCGGCGCTGTTCCGGCGCGAGCGCACCGGGCGCGGCCAGCATATCGATATTTCGATGGTCGAAGCGCTGTTTCATCTGCACGACATGGGACTGGTCGAGCATCTGGCCAGTCACGGCGAAGCCAGGCCGGCGCGGATGGGGTCGCATCATCCGAGCACCTCGCCCTGCGGAGTGTTCGAGGCGCGCGACGGCTATGTCGTGATCACCGCCCTGGTCCATCATTGGGAGCATTTCGTAAAGGTCATCGGCAAGCCCGAACTGCTGGCCGATCCACGCTTCAATCCAGCCCAGCGGCGCGCGGAAAACCGTTTGGAGCTGGTGCCGATAATCGAAGGATGGCTCAAGTCATTCCCCAGCCGCGACGACGCGCTGAAGATCCTCAACGCCAATCATATCCTGGCGGCGCCGGTGCTGAGCGTGGCACAGGCTATGGAGCAGCCGCAATTCGCCGAGCGCGGTTTTATCCAGCACGTCGAGCATCCGGAAGTGGGCGACCTACCGCTGCCGTTAACGCCGCTGCGTTTTTCCGAAAGTGCAACCAGGATCGCGCGCCCGGCGCCGCGAATCGGTGAGCACAACTTGAGCGTGCTGAGCGCTTACCTGGGCTATACCCAGGCGCAGGTCGAAGAGCTGACCCGCAGGGGAATACTGGTCCGCGAACCTGCCGCCGCGCAATGCTCGTAGTCAGCGCTCTCAGGACGAATCATCCGACGTTCGCGCCGCAGTTGACGGCGCAGGCTCGGTAGAGCAATTAACATAGGGGTTCTAAAGCCGCGTGGAGATTTGGGCTGGTGGAAGCCTTCAAATCCCAAAAGCTGGAGGAAGAGCAGGGCGAAGTTCTGCGGGCGGAACGCTCGCTGCTGGCCGGCGTTCGCCAACTGATCGGAATCCAGGAATTATTGACCGTCATGATGGTGGTGGCGGCCGTTTCCAGCGCGATCGCAACCTGGAAGGCGACGCAGATCTATGCGCGCGGCGAGCGTCCCTATATCGGCGTGGCTTCGATCAAGCTGAGCACCGACCTGGCTAATCGCCCCTACGTCGCGGTGGATTACCGGAATTTCGGCACGGTGCCATCGCGCCACACCGTATTGACGGCATGGACCACGGTCGATGGCGCCATCGCGAGCTACAATCCGCGCAAACCCGGGCAGCGCAAGGTGCATCTGAAGCTGGGAATTCTGTCTCCCGACTCACCGCACCTGTTGGCCGCCTATTTCACACCCGACGCGCTGCCCGCGATCCGCGATGGCCGCGCCAAGCTGAAGGTCTCAGTAGCAATCAGCTACCAGGGCGCCGACGGCCAGCCGTACTGCTACCGGATGGATTTCCGCTATTTCTGGCCAACCGCCACGCTGGACCCTGACGGAGGTTCGGACGACTGCGGCAAGGACGGCGCTTTACCAACCGACGCCGCCGATTGAACGCCACCGCTTCTTCGTCCCCGCAGGGCCCGGCGGGTACGACGGCACGCTTGACCGCTGAGCTTTTTGGCGCGTTTATAAGCTGTCCCGCTCGCAGCCGTCCGAGGACACTTGAAGCAGCGCTGCCCAGCGGAGCAAGCTTGTACCATAAAAGCGTTATCGCGTGATTTTCGCATTGGAGGACGGCATGGCCACCGCAAATCAGGAGACGAAGACCAACGGAGCTGCCCGCGATTCCCTGGCCGGGATCAAAGTTATCGACGTCGACACCCATCTGACCGAGCCGCATGACCTGTGGACATCGCGCGCGCCCGCCAAATGGAAGGATCGCGTGCCGCAGGTCAAAATGGTGGACGGCAAGCGCCAATGGATTATTGACGGCGACCGCCCGATGGCGGTGGCCAATCCATCCAGCGTGGTGAAACCCGACGGCGCCAAGGCCCGCGGCATCGAATTTCTGAAATGGGAAATCGAAGAGGTCCATCCCGGGTCCTATGATCTCGAGCCGCGTCTGGCCTTCATGGACGGCGAAGGCATCTGGGCCCAGATCATCTATCCCAACCTGCTCGGGTTCGGCGGCTTGCGCGCGGCCACACTGGATCCCGAATTGCGCCTGCTGTGCACCCAGATCTTCAACGATGCGATGGCGGAGATGCAGCAGCAGTCGCGCAACCGCATTTTCCCGATGGCACTGATGCCGTGGTGGGATATCGACGCCACCGTCAAGGAAGCGCGGCGCTGCCATGCGATGGGACTGAAGGGTGTGAACACCAATTCCAGCCCCCAGGACCATAAGGTGCCCGACCTCGGCGAGCGCCACTGGGATCCGTTCTGGGAGGTTTGCGCGGAACTCAATCTCCCGATCAATTTCCATATCGGATCGAGCACCGAAGGAATCGACTGGTTCGGCAAGGCGCCATGGCCTTCACAATCGGTGGACCGCCGGATCGCACTGGGCTCGACGATGCTGTTCATGCACAATTCGCAGATCTTCGCGAACATCATCTACTCCGGTCTGCTGGAGCGCTTCCCGACGCTGAAGTTTGTGTCGGTCGAAAGCGGGGTCGGCTGGATGCCCTTCCTGCTGGAAACACTGGACTACGAACTGGAAGAGGCGGCGCCCAAGGCCAAAAAAATTCTGACCATGAAGCCGTCGGAGTACTTCAAGCGCAACGTCTATTCCTGCTTCTGGTTCGAGGACGAGGGGCTGCACAACGCGATCCGGTCGGTGGGCGTGGATAACATCATGTTCGAGACCGACTTTCCTCATCCGACCTGCCTGTATCCCAATGCGCTGGATCGCGTCGCCCATACCCTGGAGGGTCTGGACTTCGAGGCCAAGCGCAAGCTGCTCAGCGCCAACGCCGCGCGCGTCTATTCGATTCCGGTCTGATTCCGGGTCAGGCGACTCCGTCCACCTTTTTTCCGCAATGCAGTGCGCCGAGGCGACAAGGGTGCGCGCCCGGGCGCTCTTGCGCTCAGCGCTCACTTGTGTTCGCTTGTCGCTGCGCACTTGGGCATTTCCGCAGGAGTGTGTTATCCAAGTCATGGCGGCTGGATCTAACTTCGCCGCGCGCCGTTGCGGAGGGATTTCGGCATGAAGATCTCCATGTTCCATCTGATGCCGTATCGCGAACTACCCGCGGATTTCGAAAAGCGTTACCACTCGGTCTGGGTCGATCCGCCGTTTTGGGAACTGGCCGAGCCGGAGAAGGTGGGCCAGTACTACAACTGGACGCTGGACGAATTGATCCACGCGGCGCGCTGCGGGATGGACGGGATCTGCGTCAACGAACACCACCAGAACGCCTACGGCTTCATGCCCTCGCCCAACGTGATGGGTTCGGTGCTCGCGCGCGCGACCAACGGGATGAACACGGCGATCGTGCAGATGGGGGCGACGCTGCCGACTACCAATCCGCCGATCCGCGTGGCCGAAGAGTACGCGATGCTCGATTGCATCAGCGGCGGGCGGCTGGTTGCGGGGATGCCGCTGGGCTCCCCGATGGACGTCAACCTGTGCTACGGAATCAGTCCAATCGAACAGCGCGAGCGTTACTACGAAGCCCACGACCTGATTCTGAAAGCGTGGCAAAGCCGTGAGATCTTTGCCTGGAACGGCAGGTTCTTCCAGTTGCCGATGGTCAACCTGTGGCCGCGTCCGATCCAGAATCCACATCCACCCGTCTGGGTGCCGGGCAGCGGCAGCCTGAGCACGTGGGACTTCTCGGCCAAGCACGATCACTGTTACTGCTTCCTGAGCTATTATGGGAACAACGTCGGCAAGAAAATCATGGACGGGTTCTGGGAATTCGTTTCAAAAACGAAGCTCGAACCCAATCCCTATCGCGCGGGCTTTCTGCAGCTGGTCGCGGTTTCGCAAACCGACGCCCAGGCCGAGCAGGAGTATTTTCCCCATATCCGCTACTTTTATGACAAATGCCTGCACATCGCGCCGGAGCTGCTCGCAATCCCGGGCCATCAGGACTATCGCAGCCTCGTGCATTCGGTGAAAAATATCGCGCCCGAGCAGATGCAACTCATGGCGCAGGTGCCGAACTGGAGGTACCGCGACTTCGTTGAAAACCAGTTCGTGATCGCCGGCAGCCCCGCCACCGTGCGCGATCAGCTCATGGCCGCGGTCAAAAAGCTGCGCGTTGGCAATTTGATGGTGCTGCTGCATATCGGGTCGATGCCGCACGAGTTGACGCTCAAGAACATCGAACTGTTTGCGCGCGAGGTGATGCCCCATTTCCGCAGCGTTTGGGACGAGGACGGATGGGTCAACAACTGGTGGCCGCAGCGTCTGCGCAATGGCGCCGCCCGGGCCAGCGCGAATTAGCCGTTCAGCCGGAGCGCAACCGGACGAAAGGGAATTATGATGGCGGCCATTTCGGAACGCACAGTCACGGTTTGGCACAATCGGGTGGAGGCGCGCGTCAAAGTCGCCGGCAGCGGACCACCCCTGCTTTATCTGCATTGCGGCTACGGTCTGGTATGGGATGAATTCCTCGAGTTGCTGGCGCGCGATTTCACCGTCTACGCGCCGGAACATCCAGGCACCAGCGACGGCCTGCCCGACGCGGTCAAGCCGCTGGACGACGTCTGGGACCTGACGCTCTTTTACGATGAGCTGTTCGACCGCCTCGGCCTGCGATCGGCTGCGGTTGTGGGCCATTCCTTCGGCGGGATGATGGCCGCGGAGCTGGCAGCGTCGGCGCGAGATCGCGTAAACAAACTGGTCCTGATCGACGCCCTGGGTTTGTGGCGCGACGACGCACCGATCAGGAACTACATGGTGATGGCGCAGCCCGACCTGGAGCCGCTGCTGTTTTACGATCGGACCCATCCGGCGCGCAAACACGTCTTTGCCAATCTCGAAGACACCGATTCGGTGATTCGGCTGACGTGGGCGCTGGCCTGCACCGGCAAGTTCATCTGGCCGCTGCCCGACAAAGGGTTGAAAAAACGTATCCATCGCATCACCGCGCCCACGTTGATCGTGTGGGGCAAACACGACGGCCTGACGCCCCCGCTGTACGCCGCCGACTTCGCTCGGCTGATTGCGAACTCGAAGACCGCGATGGTCGAAGGCGCGGCGCACATGGCGCCGCTGGAGCAGCCTGCCGCGGTGGCAACGTTGGTGCGCGACTTCATCCAGGGATAGCCGGGAGGATTGTGTCATGGCGAAACGACTGGCCGGCAAGGTTGCGATCGTTACCGGCGCGGGCCGCGGAATCGGACGCTGCGAGGCGCTGCTGCTAGCCGCCCAGGGCGCCAGCGTCGTGGTCAATGATCTCGGCGGCGCGCCGGACGGCAAAGGCGCCGACAAAAGCGTCGCGCAAGGCGTGGTCGAAGAAATCAAGGCCGCAGGCGGAAAAGCCGTCGCCAATGGCGACAGCGTCGCCACGATGGCGGGTGCGAAGGCGATCGTGGACTGCGCGCTCAAAAATTTCGGCCGCCTCGATATACTGATCAACAACGCCGGCAACCTGCGTCCAAAACCAATCTGGGAGATGAGCGAAGAGGATTGGGACGTGGTGGTGAGCGTCCATTTGAAGGGGACATTCTGTTGTACCCGGCATGCGGCGCCGATCTTTCGCGAACAGCGCAGCGGCGTGATCGTCAACACCGCGTCGGAATCCGGGCTGGGGCATTACGGGATGGCCAACTACTCGGCGGCCAAGGAAGGTATCGTCGGTTTTACCCGCACCGTGGCGCGCGACCTGGGTCAGTTCAATGTGCGCGTCAACGCGATCCGGCCGCGAGCCGGCACCCGGATGGCGACTCCCGAGGTGCTGGAGACAATACGGATCCAGCAGGAAGTGTTAGGTTTCCCTGCGCTCGGCAATTCCTGGTTGTCCTCCGATGACGAGGAGATCAGACCCGAACAGCCGGCCACGCTCGCCGTCTGGCTATGCACCGACGCGTGCGCCAACGTCAACGGCCAGGTATTCGAAGCCAGCGGCCGCCAGATTGGCCTGTGGCCCGAAGAGGAGATGAGCCGCGTAATCCATCGCCCCGACGCGGACTGGGACCTCGACACGCTGGACATTGCGGCCACGCGCAACTACCTGATCGGCCATCTCACGAACAAATTTTCGGGGAGGAAAAAGTGAGCTAATTCCCGCCGCCCCCGGCGCCGGCGCATAAGCCGCCGTCCACCACCAACGCGTGACCGGTTACGAACGACGCGTCGTCGGAGGCCAGGAACAGCACGCAGCGCGCGATTTCTTCCGGTTTCGCCATCCGTCCCAGGGGATGCGCCCGATGCAGCGTCTCACGAATCTTCTCGGTCTTGCCGAAGGCGTTGGCGACCAGGGGCGTATCCACTATTCCGGGACAGATGCAGTTGACCCGCACGCCCGCCGGAGCAAACTCCAGCGCGGCGGTGCGCGTGATCCCCACCACGCCGTGCTTGGCGGCGTTGTAGGCGGACAGCCCCTGGCTGCCGCGGATTCCCGCCACCGACGCGGTATTGACGATCGCGCCGCGCTTTTGCTGGACCATCACGCGACCGGCAAACTTCAACCCCCAGTAAACGCCGTCCAGGTCAATTCTGAGGGTGTTGAAATAAAGGTCTTCGGGAGTTTCGAGCAGGGGCGCGACAATGCCGATGCCGGCATTGTTGAACATGATATCGAGGCCGCCCAGCTTGTCGCAGGCGGTCTGCACCAGCCGCTCGATCGCTTTGGGATCGCGCACGTCGGTGGGAACGAACATCCCGCCCGCCGATTTTGCGATCGCCTCGCCGTCGCTGTTGGGCAAATCAGCGACGACAACTCTGGCGCCTTCGCGCGCGAACAGTTCGACCGTGGCCTTGCCGATTCCCGAAGCGCCGCCCGTGACTATTGCAACGCGATCCGCGATTCTGCCCTGAGCCATCCGCGTTTCCTCCGGTCAAGCGATCACTTGAGATTGTATTGCGTGGTGTAAAAGGTGACGATCTTTTCGAGATTGACGAAGCTTTTGACGTCGGCAGCGATTACTTCGGCGTTTTGCGGGGTGTCGTAAAGCCGCTGCTCGAGGTCTTCAAGGGTCGGGAAATACAGAATGGCGACGCCGTTGTACGGCGGCGCGTCTGGCGTCAGCGCCTGCTCGACAAAATTCTGGACATAGCGGGTCATCCCGATATGTACGCGGCAGGCCAGCGGCCCGTGATTGCGCCATCCCTGCCGCCCTGCCTGATCGGTTTTGCCCGCAGCCCACATAATGGCCGAAACCAGATTGACGCCGGGCGCGCGCTGACCCACTTCGAAAGCCTGGCGATTCTTCTCGACGATCTCGGTAACCAGGTAGGAATGGCAGGCAGCTTCACGTGAACGCAGACTTTGAGCGATCACCGGCTCAATCGCCGCATTGTAGATGGCAGCGGCTGAGCGCGGGTCGCCGGACTCCTCGATCCACATTTCGCTCACCGCGTCGTAAGGGACCGGAGCGGAATCCAGCGGGGCAACCCCCATCTTGGGCGAGGCGTCATTGACGTTGACTACGTAATGCGCCAAAACCCGCACCGATTTCAGCATCGCCGGCGCATGCTCGCGTACGAACCATCTTTGGAAATCAGCACTGTCCTGTCCCGGTCCGCGGCTGATCAGCGAAACCACTTTCATATTGATCCTCCAACCCCAACTGCGCCATTGACGGCGCATTTGCCGGTCGAGTCTGTGCTCAGGCTGGACTGCCCGAGTAGTCCCAAAAGGCCTTGCGTTCAGCCAGAAGCCACTTGCCGTCCACCTTGCGAAGCTGATCCTCGTAACGCCCGATCGCGATCAATTCGGTGTGTCCGCGATGAGTCCGGTAATGCAGGACGTAGCAGCTTCCTCGCGCGCGGTCTCCCTCGATGTCGAGCAGAATGTTGGTGACCACGTGACGCATCTGGAACATGTGCGTGTCGGCGCGGTACCTGGCCAGGAACTGCTTGAGTTGCTCCCGTCCCACAAAGCGCCCGAAATTTGCGCCCTCCACCGCCCCGTCCGCGGTAAAGCAGTCCAGCCAGTCGTCGTGCCGTTTCTCATCCAGACTCAAATTGTAGCGCGAATACAGTTGCTGAATTTGCGCGTAGTCGTCCACGGTCCTGTCCTCCACGCCTGGGCGTCCTAGCTTAGCACCAGCGGGCGGCAATGAAACTGTTTGCGCCATACCAGGATGGAGTAGGGGCCTGCTTTTTTGGCCCGGCTGGACAGGGACGGTACCGGAATATAGCGTTTTAGCCAGCGAAATACCGTCAGAGGAGGCGGATTGTATGTTGAAGGCCGGAGACCCGGCGCCTGATTTCACGCTGCAAACGCATGAAGGTCAGCCGCTGACGTTATCATCCCTGCGTGGCCGCAAAGTTCTGCTTTGGTTCTACCCCAAAGCCGATACCCCTGGTTGAACGACCGAAGGTCGCGGGTTCCGTGACCTCTATTCCGATTTCGAAAAGAACAACATCACGGTTTTGGGCATCAGCTTCGACAGCGTCGAACAGAATGCCGCCTTCGCCAAAAAGTTCGATTTCCCTTTCAAATTGCTCTGCGATACCGAACGCCAGGTGGGACTGACTTACGGCGCCTGCAGCGACGTCAAAGCCGGTTACGCCAGCCGCATCAGCTACCTGATTGATGAGCAGGGCAAGGTCGCGGCGGCCTACCCCAAAGTCAGCCCCCGCGAGCATCCGGGCGAGGTGCTGGCCGACGCCGCCCGCCTGTAGGATTTTTTCAACTTCGGCAAAGCCGACGGGGACGGCCGCATCGATCGCGGCCGCTCCCGTTTCTTCAATGGATTTGAGAGGATTCGGCGAAAGCCTTGCGCAACTGCTCGATCGAAAAGCCCGGCTTTCTGCTGGCTTCGACGATCACTTTTTCGCGCCGGGCCAGCAAATCCGCCGCTTGCGGAATCGCCTTGATCACGTCCGCGGGCACCACGACCGCTCCGTGCCGATCGGCGTGAATAACGTCATTGGGCGAAACTACCATCCCTGCGACGTTCACAATTGTGCCGATATCAACCACGTGGACATGCGCGTGCGAGGGCATGATCGAGCCGGCCAGCACAAAAAAGCCTTCCGCCCAGGTATCGAGATCGCGCACGGAACCGTCGGTGATTACGCCGGCGCACCCCAAACCCTTGTGCATCGCACTGTTGACTTCGCCGAAAAACGCACCCAGACCGATGTCGGGGCCGTCGAGATCCTGAACCACCGCGATAGTCGGGGTCGGGGCCGCGGCCAGATGTTCGTAATAGGCGAAACTAATCCGGCCCGCCTCGCGCATCCCCTTCGGATGCGGCTCGCGACATCGGATCGTCGCGGTACGCGCGAACCCCACGACCGGCTTCAGGTTGGGAAAGGGAGCGATGAGCGGGCGGCGGTTGAAGCCAAACGCGCGCCGATGCGGCGCCACCACTTCCAGCGCGTTGCAGATCGTTGGCGTATCGTAAGCGCGCAGGGCCTCGAGGTCGGCGGCGTCGGGCAATGCTGACATGGCTGATCCTCCCGGGCAGTGTCTTGAAATCCTGGATTCAAATCTTGAACCACGTATTTCGCACGGTCCGGCGCGCCCGATCAACTGCGAAACAGTAAGCCGTACCCGATTTCAGAAAAGCGGACTGCCGAACCTCGTCCGTTGATGACTCCGCTAGATCTGCTACAGCCAGCTCGAGGGTGCTGAAGAGCGCAAAGACACAGGCCGGCCGACAACACCAAAAACGTTGCGAGACCAGGTTCAGATTACCCGTTTTTCCTTCAGGCGCGCGATGTCGTCCCAGGTGTGGCCGAGTTCGAGCAGAATTTCTTCGGTATGCTGTCCCAGTTCCGGGGCCGGTGTGCGGATGCTCCATGGGGTCAGGTCGAAATCGATTGGCGCCGGCACGATTTCGAGGTCCTGACCTTTAGCCGTAGGCAGACGCGTCAATCCGCCGGCCGCGCGCATCTGCGGATCGCGGAGCAGATCGTCGCCGTCATTGACCGGGGTCCACCAGATGTCTTCGCGCTCGAACAGCGGCTCCCATTCCTCCAGGGGCCGCTGCGCGAACGCCCGATCCAGTATCGGCGTCAGCACAGTGGCGTTTTGCCCGCGCGCCTCGAGGCTGTTGAATCGGGGATCGTTCTCCAGTTCGGGGCGGCCGATCACCCGGGTGACGGCGGGCCACATCCGATCGCCCTGCAATCCCAGCAGCCAGAACCATTTGCCGCGCGAATCCTGGTAGCAGTTGTTCATCGGATTGAGAATTTCCGCGCGCGATTTGACCGCCCGCGGCGCCGATCCCTGGGCGATTCGATCCAGATGCGCGCTGATCGCATAAGCGCCGGTGCGCAGCAGCGACGCCAGCACGCGCTGCCCCTGACCAGTCCGCTGGCGGGCGACCAGCGCCGCGCACACGCCGCCCGCCGCCGACATCGCGGTGTAATAATCGCCGAACGCCCCGCAACGCATCATCGGCTCATCCCCCGGCGGCAGCAGCGTCGCGGCGACGCCTGCGCGCGCATAGAACGCGCCGACATCGTAGGCCGCCTTGTCGCGCCATTCGCCCTGGAGCCCGTAGCCGGTCACATGGCAGTAGATCAGCGCGGGTTCGAGTTGGTGCACCGTATCGTAATCAAGCCGCATCCGCTCCAGCGCATTCGTGCGCAGGTTGGTCAGAAAAATGTCGGCCTGGTGGATCAACTCGAGCGCAATCTGGCGGCCCTCTTCGGTGCGGACGTCGAGCACGATGCTGCGTTTGGCGCGATTGTTGACCAGGAATTCGATGCTGGTTTCGGTGACGGTTTCCTGTCCGGGACGCAGGTTGAGCGCGCGAAAGGGATCGCCGTCAGCCGGTTCGATCTTGACAACGTCGGCGCCCCAATCCGCCAGAATCCCTCCGACCATCGGCCCCGCCGCCCACATCGCCAGTTCCACAACCTTGAAACCCTTGAGCGGACCGGTGGCATTGCTGTTTGCGTCCATGAATTCTCCTGAGATGAGCCGCTAGCGCGCCAGGCGCCATTGCAGCAGCGTGTAGCCTTTTTCCCTGTGATCCTCGAAGACCGCTTCGACCGGCGCGCCGATTTCAATTGGCTGCTGAGGATCGCCCAGCAGATTGCCCGCGATCCTCAGGTTGTTGGCCTGCGGCAGTTCCACCAGCACCACAACGAAGGGACAGGCGGGCTTAAGCGCCGCGGGCACCGGATGCCAGATGCGGACCCAGCTATAAATCCGTCCCTTGCCCTCGACCTGCTGCCATCCGCGATCGAACGAGAGGCATTTGTGGCACAGCCATTCGGGCTCCATCTGAAGATTGCCGCAACTGTTGCAGCGCTGCACGACGATCTGATGGCGCTTGAGCGCTTCCCAGAATTCCAGGTCGCGTCCATCGGGCGCGGGGTGAGGCGGCGGCAGCGCTTCGGGGAGATAATATTGAGACCCGCTGGTTTCGGTTGCCATTTCTTCCTCCTGGCGCGCCGTTTACCGGTGCAGGATCAGGTTGCTGGCCGGCGTGGTGACCGAGCCCGAAATCATCATCGAAATTTCAGCGTCCTTGACCTGGCAGGTCGAGTCGCCGCGGACCTGACGCGCCGCCTCATTAACCAGTTGCATCCCGATTACGTAGCACTCCGCCAGGTTGCCGCCGCTGGTGTTAAGCGGAAGTTTGCCGTTGGGCCAGGTCAAATTTTCGAGCGTGCAGAAATCCATCAGCTCGTCGGGATGGCAAAAGCCGTGCTCGGCCAGCGTGATCACGACGGCGCCGCTGAAATGGTCGTACGATTGCACAACATCGACGTCCTTGGGCTCGATCCCAGCCATCTCGTAAAGCCGGCGCGACAGATGCTTGTAGTTGGCGCTGGGGAAGTCCGGAACGTTTTCCGAATCGTGGATGTCGCGGTAGTCGGAGCCCTGCGCCGCCGCCATGATATAGGCGGGCTTCTGGCGGAGGTCGCGCGCGCGTTCCGCGGTCGTCACGATCACCGCCGACGCGCCGTCGTTCTCCATGCAGCAGTCGTAGAGATGGAACGGCTCCACGATCCAGCGCGAATTGTCGTAGGCTTCGCGCGTCAGCGGACGCCCGTACATCACGGCACGCGGATTGAATTGCGCATGATGGTAGGAGGCGAGCGACACGGCGGCCAGTGCGTCCTGGGTGATCTTGTGCTCGTGCATGAAGCGGCGCACGCGCATCGCGATCTTCTGGGCCGGCGTGGTCAGGCCGTAGGGGACGGTAAATCCCATCAGGCCCGCCATTCCAGGCCCGGTCGTACCCTGCCCGAAACGGAAGGTCTGGCCCTGAGCCAGCGCGCGAAACACCGCGACGTAGCGGGCGTATCCGCACGCGACCGCCGCAGCCGCATTGGCCACGGCCGCCGCCACGCCGCCGCCCCCGGTCCAGGCCATGTTGCAGAAGTTCAGTTCACGCAGGCCCAGGCCGCCCGCCAGACGGCTGGGCTCATTGGCTTCCATCGCAAAAGAAGCCAGCCCGTCGATGTCGGTCACTTTGATCCCGGCGTCGTTGGCGGCGTTGATGATGGCCTGACAGGCGAGCCCGAATTCGGGAACCGGCGAGCCGCCGCGCTTGTAATACGCGCTTTCGCCCACGCCAACTATGGCGGCCTTGTCCTTGATCGTGTTGTGTTCCATTGCTGCTCCGTTCACGTCCGCCGTTGCGATTCGAACGCACTCATAGCACAGGCGCGCACCCTCCGAAACGGCGAGATTGGAAGGGATGCGGCCCGCACAGGCAACCCGCAAATCCGCCGGTTGTGAAAATCGCATGGCTTGAGCGCCTGGTTAATCCATGCGGGGCTCCCAGGCACGGCCAGTTCCCCCACCCGGTTGCTCGTTGCCGCATGCCGGAAAGATTCCCACGGTTGGGTTTCTCAATTTTGAATTTGCGCGAATTATACTGTAGAATCATACGTGCGGTTATGGTCATCGAAACCAATAGTTAGTCGATTGTAAGCATCTGTTTGACAGTTAATTAAGCGAGTACGTTTGAAGGGGGGCGGCGGATGCTCAATCGAACCTCAGGACGGTGGCGGTTCGCGCGGGAACTTCTGGCCGTTGCTATCGGGCCGGGGTTCCTGTCATTCGCGCTGCTGTTTCCCCCTGCGCTCCACGCCTACGACGACCCCGGTCACTTCTTCACCGTGTCGGCGATTCTACACCATCTGCGCTCCTCGGTACTCAGCCGCGACGAACGCGAGGTGGTCGCGTTTTGCGCGTGGTTGCCGGATGAGACGCGCGAGCTCAACGCTGTGAGTGTTGCCGCGGATGCCGGCTTGGAAAGCGGCGCGTGGTTTGCCTGGTATCCGGTTTGTGAGATCGAACGCCTGTTTGGAGGTTGTCCCACCATCCTGCCCAAAGACACGGGCGGTCCGATGGTCATCGTGCAGCAGTTGCTCCATGGACTGACTGGCGGGAATTCGGCCGCGGTAACGGAGGTGGCATCTGACCTGGTCAAGTCGTTCGCCGAGAAGGTGCGCGAATCAAAACCCGATCGGGATTCTGACTATGGCAATCGGCTCTGCGCTTTGGGCTTTTCTCTGCACCTGTACGGCGATTCATTTGCGCATCGCGAACTCGAAAATGATTCCCGTATGTATGACACCGGATGGGGACACGCGCGCGCGCAGAATCATCCCGACCACCCCTGCATCGCCACCAGCCGCGAACGCGCATGGAAGGGTTACGCCCTCAGGGTTGGAGAGTTTTTTGACGCTCAGTCGCCGCCAGTCGATAATGTCGCAGCCACAAAGCTGACTTATATCGATGGCCATTGCGTTGGCGCGCCTGATTCCACAGATGATGACGATAACGATACGACCCTGCGCAATCTGCTTGAACAGCTGCTGCCGCCGGCGAACGGCGGGCAATGGTTTACGCAACCGCGCCATTACGTCCTCAAAGATCCCTGTGAAGCCTATGTGAGGAGCAATCGCCGCGCAGGAACGATACCCAGTATAACTTTCAGCTGTCGCCGGACATGGCACATCTACAAGGAGCAGGCGTACAAGGCGTTCTTCAACTCGCCGGTGCGGGGAGCAATCGGCTTCAAGTATCCCGCTGACTATTACGAGGTCGAGCCGCAATGGCTGCAATAATGGAATCCCCTGGCGAGCGGCATCATCAGCGCATCAGGCGTTCCGCGATATTGGGACTCGCCGGCGGAATCCTTTTTATACCCGCCCTGTTGGCGTTCCTGCTGGTCCGTACGCTGATTTGTCAGGGCAACGAGCGTGACCTGGGAAGATTGATGATACTCTGTCCGATAGTAAATTACCTGCTTCCAGGCCTGGCGCTTCTCCTACCGATCGCCCTGTTCATCATAATTTTCGAACTGCACTCGCTGGGTCAGAGCGCCGAGGCCGAGCTGCGCCATCGCTATGCCGCTGCACGCGCCACGCAGGCATCGCGGATGCCGGCGGCGTTGGGCGCCGTAAAAGAGGCGATAGCGATCATCGGAGCGCGCATCGCGCAGGGCCATCGACGGCTCGACAGTACGCACAAGCGGCATGTCCGTCGTACTTTGATTGTGCTGGTTATCGTTGCGTTGGCGCTGGGGATATTGTGGGCCGAATGGGGGCTGCGCGGTTCTCTGGGCCTGCCCCCTCCGTTCGATCAGCCGGTGAGTTCGCGGCCGGGGCCGCCGTCCAACCGGTGAACTCTCACCGCCGGCCAACTTTCGCTTGCGACAGACGCTGACGTGATCGTTCGGGACAAGGGCGCGACATTTCGAAACCTCACGCCGCTTACCATACGGCTTTATCAACTAATCGCACCAGACAGGCCACAAATCCCTGGGTTTTCGGCCGAAACTGTGCCGGAGGGTCAGAACGTGATCCGAACAGCCTTGATTTACATCGTGTTATTGGCGCTTTTTGCGGTGAGCTGCACGTATCAGGAGCCGCGGATCCGGTCCGAGCCGCTGCTGCGATTTCCTGCGCCTTTCGCCTTGTCGTCGCCCGTTCCTTCGGCTGCCGGAACACCATCACTTGGATTTTACTGTTCAGAATGGAACCCATGGCCCACAAGGTTTTATGATTCGGTTTCTTCATCGCTCACAGGCGCAAGCAGCGCCCTGAACGAATGCATATACGTAAGCATCAACGTGTCTGATGTCGCGGCCGCGATGAACACCATCAGCAACCCCGATTTGCAGAATGATATTATTCGCCAGCTGATGTACTGGTCGGATTACAACTGCAACAATTTCCGCGCCAGGGTGTTCAGTTTCAGATCGAACGTGACTTATGTCGGAGCCGTAACGAGCGGCCTGTTAGCCAGTACCGGTGCCATCACCGCGTTGGTTGCAGGTCCGGTGGCGGCGGGTCTGTCGGGCGCGAGCGCGGCGGTCACCTCGGCGATAACCCCAATCAACAATAGCTATTACGCGGACTACACGATGGGTAAGCTCGACGAGCTTATTGTACAAGAGCGGGCGGACATGAAGCATTGCATCGAACAGCGAATGGCCGCGACGGAGCCAACTCAAACCTCGTCCACGGGGGCCGATAACGGTAAAACCCCGCTCCCTGCGCCGGCGCCTCCAAGCGGAGCAGCGAACTGCCCCATTGCGTCCCGCTATACCTGGGCGGCAAAGATCTCGGATCTGCAGACGTATGACAGCATGTGCTCCCTGGAGATCCTCGCGGCCAATCCAATGGCTAGCGCCGCACCCGCTCCGACGCCTCAGCTCACCCCGGCAAGCACCGCCACACCACGTCCAGCCCGCTCAATTCCTTTCTGAAGGCGGCGCGGCGGTTAGGGTTGATGCTCGAAGAATCGAGCGTACCGGCCCCGGACTTGAAACGGGCGATATTACAGCGGTCGTAACGCCCGCCTTTCGACGCGCTTGTTTGCCATGGGCCGGAGGAGTTTCATCCAGTAGTTCTATATTCTGGCGCGCCGGCGCCGGACCTCCGATGATTGGTTCTGGCAGCGCTCGTAAAGGTTGGACGGCCTTTGATTCGGCGAGCGCAAGGCCGGATAATTATATGACTCACTCAGGCCGTTGGTTTAAGTCGCTGGTCGAGCCGAGGCGATAAAGTGATCTATCAAGAGGGTTAAATGCCAGCAGCGACGCTGTTTGAAAAGGTCTGGAACGATCACATTGTGCATCAGGAGGCGGGGCAGCCGGCGCTGCTTTACATTGACCTTCATCTGGTTCATGAGGTGACTTCGCCGCAGGCGTTCGAGGGCCTGCGTAGCTCGGGCAGAAAGGTGCGGGCGCCGATGCGGACTTACGCCACGCAGGACCACAACGTGCCCACGACCGACCGCAACCTGCCGATCGCCGACCCCGATTCGGCCCGGCAGGTCGAAGCCTTGCGCACCAACTGTCACGAATTCGGCGTGCGCCTGTTCGATTTGGGCGCCCCCGAGCAGGGGATCGTTCACGTAATCGGTCCCGAACTGGGACTGACCCAGCCGGGGATGACGATTGTGTGCGGCGACAGCCACACAGCGACCCACGGAGCCTTCGGCGCACTGGCCTTCGGAATCGGCACCAGCGAGGTCGAACACGTGTTGGCCACGCAATGCTTGTGGCAGGAACGCCCGCGCACGATGGAAATTCGGGTGGACGGCAAGCTGGGGCTGGGCGTGAGCGCCAAGGACATCATCCTGGCGATCATCGGGAGGATCGGCACCGACGGCGCCACCGGCCATGTGATCGAATATCGCGGCTCGGCGATCTCGGCATTGTCCATGGAAGAGCGGATGACGGTGTGCAACATGTCGATCGAGGCGGGAGCGCGCGCCGGCATGATCGCCCCGGATCAGATCACGATTGATTACTTGCGCGGACGCCGCTATGCGCCACAGGGCGCGCAGTTCGATCGCGCGGCGGCGCGATGGCTCACGCTGCGCACCGACGAGGGAGCGCGATTCGACTCCAGCCTGGCGCTGTCCGCGGCCTTGATTGCGCCGCAGGTCACCTGGGGAACGAATCCCGCAATGGTCGCGGAAGTGACAGACAAGGTACCCGACCCGCGCAGTTTCTCCGACCCCGATCGGAGAAAGGCCGCGGAGCGCGCGCTGGAATACATGGGGCTCAAGCCGGGAACGCCGATCACCGACATCAAACTTGATCGGGTTTTCATCGGTTCATGCACGAACTCGCGCCTGCGCGACCTGCAAGCTGCCGCGCAAATCGTCAAGGGGCGCAAAGTCGCCAGCCATGTGCAGGCGATGGTGGTGCCGGGTTCGCAGCAGGTTAAAGCTGAGGCTGAATCGCTTGGGCTGGATCGCATTTTCATCGAGGCGGGTTTTCAGTGGCGGGAGTCGGGATGCAGCATGTGCCTGGGCATGAACCCCGACATTCTCAAGCCGCAGGAACGATGCGCCAGCACCTCCAACCGCAACTTCGAGGGACGCCAGGGCAAAGGCGGACGGACCCACCTGGTGTCGCCGCAGATGGCGGCGGCCGCCGCGATCGCCGGCCATTTTGTCGATGTCCGACAATGGAGCTGAGGGCAGGGGTTAACCGAACATGCGCGCATTCAAGACATTTACCGGACTGGTCGCGCCGTTGGATAAGGCCAACGTGGACACCGACCAGATCATTCCCAAGCAGTTTCTCAAGGCGATCGTCCGCAGCGGGCTGGGCAAGGGGCTGTTTTTCGACTGGCGTTATCGTCCCGACGGTTCCGAGGATCCGGGCTTTGTTCTGAACCAGGCACGGTACAAGGACGCCACAATCCTGGTGACACGCGCCAATTTCGGCTCGGGCAGCTCGCGCGAGCACGCGGTATGGGCGCTGGACGACTTCGGCATCCGCGCGGTTATCGCGCCCTCGTTCGCCGATATCTTCCGCAACAATTCGATAAAGAACGGACTGTTGCCGGTAATCCTGACCGCCGCCGCCGTCGATCATGTTTTCGCGATGGAAGCAGAGCATCACGGCTACAGCCTGACGATCGATCTGGACAACCAGACGGTGAGCGACCGCTACGGATGGTCGGCGCGGTTCGAAATCGAACCGTTCGCTAAAAAATGCCTGCTCGAAGGACTCGACGATATCGGCCTGACGCTGATCCATGAGGCCGAGATCGCCCGTTATGAGGCGGCGCATCCGCTTGCGTACCCTGCCCGTTGAGGCATTCTACTCCAAATGCATCAGGCACCCTCGCCCTCGTCCACGGATGAGTCCGCGAGAGCGGACGGAAGTCAGAGCCGGCATTTTGTCGCCCGCCTGGAGGGTCGGATGCGGATTGACGTTTACCTGGCGCGGGAACTGGCGCCCGAGATTTCGCGCTCCCAGATTGCCCGGGCGATCAGAGCGGGCCTGGTGCGGATGAATGATCGAACTGCGCACGCTTCGCATCAGGTTGGGGCAGGCGACCGGATCGAGGTCCGGTTTCCGCCGCCCGCTTCGCCCGCGGTCGCGCCGGCTGCTCCTGCGATCGAGGTGCTGTGGGAGGACGCCGACCTGATCTTTGTCAACAAGCCGGCCGGGATGGCGGTGCATCCTTCGCCCGGCCATCCCCATTCGACTTTGGTCGACGCGCTGGCGGCGCGCTTTCCTGATCTGGCCGCCGTAATGGAGATCGACGGAACCTGGCGGGCCGGCATCGTCCATCGCCTGGACAAGGACACGTCGGGGGTGATGGTGGTGGCACGCAACGCTTTTGCGCGTACGGCGCTGTCGGAGCAGTTCAAACAGCGGACGGTGGTCAAAATTTACATCGCAATAATAGCCGGCCACCCCAGCCGCGACCAGGTGACAATTGACCGGCCCATCGGACGCCATCAGATCGAGCGCAAGCGGATGTCAATCCAGGCCAAAAACGGGCGCGCAGCCTACAGCGAGGTGACGGTTCTGAAGCGATGCCATCTGAGGGCCGACAACGGGCCGGCCATTCCCATCAGTGTGGCCGCCGTACATCCGAGGACTGGCAGGACCCACCAGATCAGGGTCCATCTCGCCTCCATCGGCCATCCCTGTGTGGGCGATCCGATTTATGGGCGGCAGGACCGCCAGCGCATGCCGATAAAGAGGCAGGCCCTGCACGCCTTTTATCTCGCGGTGAGCCATCCGCGGCGGCGCGAACCTGTCGCGGTGATCGCGCCAGTCGCGCCGGACCTGGCGCAGCTGATTGAGAACTGCGGCCTGGACGCGGCGGTAGTGGCCGCGGCCGCGCTCGAAAAACCAGGGAGCCCGACCTGCGGGTGTTGAAGAATGGAAAGGTCGGGCCGGTCAAAGCAGGTTGACAGATTGACTTTAGTTGGTTAGGTTTGCTTTAGGTCTCTCACCAAGACTCCTTCGGGGATCGGGACTTTAAGCTCGCACGCCCCCCCTCTCCAAGAGCGCTAGGCGCTTTACCAGTCTTTTGAAATCCGTCGAGCGGGGAGCGGTAAACAAGCTCTAAACGGCGAGGTCATCCGAACAGGGATCAGTTTCAGGCAGCCGTTTGTGGAGGGTTAGTTGCAACATCAGACATCAGGCAGGAAATATCGTGGGCGAAATATGGGTAAGCAGCGTGCGCCCAAAAACGACGTCCAGCAGATCGACGACAACGGCTCGCTTGCGGCAACGAAGGACGACTCGACAGCAGGCGCCGAGGAGTCCAACGGCAGCGGCGCGGCAGCCGCGATTGCGCCAGGCGGCGGTTCCAATCTGGCCATGGATGCCGGAGCCGGAGCGGCGGCCAACCTACCTGCTGAGCCGCGTGCAGCCACGTCCGCCGCGGGTCTGAGCTCCGGTGTGGTAAACGAAGTCGGGGTTCTGAATCTCAAGGCGCTCAAGGGGGCCAAGATCACCGACCTGGCTCATATCGCCCGCGACTACAACATCGACGGCGCGACCAACATGCGCAAGCAGGAGATGATCTTCTCGATCCTGCAAGCGCAGGCGGCCAAGAACGGATCGATCCTGGGCGAGGGGGTTTTGGAAATCCTGCCTGATGGGTTTGGTTTTCTGCGTGCTCCGGACTACAACTATCTGCCCGGCCCCGATGACATCTATATTTCACCCAGTCAGATCCGGAAATTCAATCTGCGCACCGGCGATATCGTCTCAGGGTTGATTCGTCCGCCGAAGGAGGGCGAGCGTTACTTCGCGCTGCTTAAGGTCGAGTCCATCAACTACGAGGAGCCCGAGAAGGCACGCGACAAGATCCTGTTCGACAACCTGACGCCGTTGTACCCTCAGGAACGGATCAAGCTCGAATACGATCACGAGGATTATACCACCCGGATTATCGATTTGGTCGCTCCGATCGGCAAGGGGCAGCGCGGGCTGATCGTCGCCGCGCCTTTTACCGGCAAGACTATGATGCTGCAGGCGCTGGCACGGGCGATCGCCCATAACCATCCTGAGATCGTCCTGATCGTGCTGCTGGTGGACGAACGGCCGGAGGAAGTCACCGACATGCTGCGCTCGGTCAAGGGCGAGGTTGTCAGCTCCACTTTCGACGAGCCTGCGACCCGCCACGTCCAGGTCGCCGAGATGGTAATCGAGAAGGCCAAGCGGCTGGTCGAGCATGGCCGCGACGTCGTGATTTTGCTCGACTCGATCACGCGTCTGGCGCGCGCTTACAACACGGTGGTGCCGCCTTCGGGCAAGATCCTGTCGGGCGGCGTCGATTCCAACGCGCTGCACAAGCCCAAGAAGTTTTTCGGCGCCGCGCGCAATACCGAAGACGGCGGCAGCCTGACGATCATCGCCACTGCGCTGGTTGATACCGGCAGCCGGATGGACGAGGTAATCTTTGAGGAGTTCAAGGGGACCGGCAATCAGCAGGTGGCTTTGGACCGGCGCTTGCTTGAGAAGCGGATCTTCCCGACGATCGATATCCAGCGTTCGACCACCCGCAAAGAGGAGCTGTTGCTGCCGCGCAGCACCCTCAACCGGGTCTGGATATTGCGCAAGCTGCTGTCGCAGCTCAATGCGGTCGAGGCGATGGAGTTCCTGCTCGACAAGATGCAGGGGACCAAGACCAATGACGAATTTCTCGAATCGATGAACAATTAGCGGTGGCCAGTCGGGGAGGCAGGCTTGAGGGCTGGCTTTGCGCGCCAAAGCGGCGCTTGATAAAACGATGAGAGCAAGGGAAATAAAGGAAAGTCCATGACGGAAATCAGTATGAAGCAGCTTCTGGAGGCCGGCGTCCACTTCGGCCATCAGACCAGCCGCTGGAATCCCAAAATGAAGCCGTACATCTTCGGCGCCCGCAACGGCATCCACATTATCGACCTGCAGCAGACGGTAAAAATGTTCCGCACTGCTTTTGACTTTGTACGCGATTTGGCGGCGGCGGGCGGCACCATACTGTTCGTCGGGACCAAGAAACAGGCCCAGGACATCGTGCGCGAAGAAGCCGAACGCGCCGGAATGTTTTACGTCAACAATCGCTGGCTGGGCGGGATGCTGACCAACTTTCAGACCATCCGGGCTTCGATCGATCGGCTCAAGAAACTCGAAGAACAGATGAGCGACCCGGCAATGGTCAGCGCGTTGACCAAAAAGGAAATGAGCGAATTGGCGCGCGAGCACGCCAAGCTGATGGCGACGTTGGGCGGAATCAAGAACATGCGCCGGCTGCCCGATGCATTGTTCGTGATTGACACCAAAAAGGAAGAGATCGCAGTCGCCGAGGCCAACCGGCTCAACATCCCGGTGGTCGCGGTGGTCGACACCAATTGCGATCCCGACCTGATCGCCTACCGCGTGCCCGGCAATGACGATGCCATCCGCGCGATCAAGCTGTTTACCGCCGCCATTGCCGACGCGGTCATCGAAGGCAAACATCTGCAGGAGGAGCGGCAAAAGGGTGTGGCGGACCTGGGTATGGCGGAAGAGCCGGCACCTGGCCCGCAATCGCCGCAAGCGGTTTAACAGCAGCGTGGCTTCCTGAACATGATTGAGTGGCAGATGCGCGCTATCCTGGCGCGGCGGCATCGCGGGTTTGCAGTTGGACAGCTAAGCCTCATGCGTCGGCGCCTGGTTTGACGCATTCGGAAGCGGACAGCGGGCGGCAGCAAACCGCCCTCCAAAAAACCATCTTTGGCATAGGGAAAATTAATGGCTGAGGTCAACGCCAACATCGTCAAGGAACTGCGCGAGAAGACCGGCGCGGGGGTAATGGATTGCAAAAAGGCGCTGGCAGAAAACGCCGGCGACCTTGACAAAGCGATCCTCTGGCTGCGCCAGAAAGGCATCGCCGCGGCAGCCAAGCGCGCTGGACGGGTCGCGTCCGAAGGGAGCATCGGCTCCTACATTCATGCCGGGGGCAAACTCGGGGTGCTGATCGAGGTCAATTGCGAGACTGATTTTGTCGCGAAAACTCCCGAGTTTCAGTCGCTGGTCAAGGAGTTGGCGATGCAGGTGGCGGCGGCTAATCCGCGCTGTGTGTCACGCGAACAGCTTGCACCGGAAATTATCGCCCAGGAGCGTGAGATTTATGCCGCCCAAGCGGCCGACAAACCGGCAGCAGTCATTAACAAAATTGTCGAGGGTAAATTGGAAAAATTTTACCGCGACGTCTGTCTAATGGAACAAGGCTATATTCGTGACCCTGCGCGCACCATCAGCGAAATCGTCACCGAGTATTCCGCCAAGGTCGGTGAAAAGATCGAAGTGCGCCGGTTCGTACGCTTTCAATTGGGCGAAGGACTGGACAGTTCCAACCCAGAAAACAACTGAATTGCACTTTTGGCGGCGGGTAAATGGCAGTCTCTGAGGAATCGGCGGCTTCCGGGGAAGGAAAAAGCCAGCCCCGCTATTCCCGCGTCCTCCTGAAATTATCCGGTGAAGCTCTGGCGCCCGCCACGGGCTTTGGTATCGACCATCAGGTTCTCGCCGCCATCGCGGAACAAATCAAAGAAGTGGCCGATCTTCCGGTCGAGGTCGCGGTGGTAATTGGGGGCGGCAACCTGATGCGCGGCGCCAGCTACGAGGCGCGTGGAATGGATCGCACTACGGCCGACCACATGGGAATGCTGGCGACGATCATGAACGCGCTGGCCTTGCAGGACGCGCTGGAGCATATCGGGGCCAGGACCCGCGTCATGTCCGCCCTGACCATCCAGGCGGTATGCGAACCCTACATCCGGCGCCGCGCCATCCGCCATCTGGAAAAGGGACGCATCGTGATTTTCGCGGCTGGGACCGGCAGTCCATACTTTACCACTGACAGCGCGGCCAGCCTGCGCGCAATGGAAATCGGCGCTGAAATTATCCTGAAGGCCAGTCACACGGTGGACGGGATTTACGATCGCGACCCGGCCAAGCATGCGGGTGCACGACGGTTTGAGCATCTCACCTACATGGAAATTCTGGAACGCGGCCTCAAAGTAATGGACAGTACGGCAATTTCGATGTGCATGGACCACCGGTTGCCAGTACTGGTTTTCAATCTGCAAAAACTCGGTAATATAAGACGAGCGGTTCTGGGTGAGCATATCGGCACGCTGGTAAGTTAGGAAGCGAGTCGTAAGCCATGAAAGACGAAGTTATCGACGAAGCTCGGCGTCAGATGGAGGCGGCTTTAACCGCTTTCAGGCATGAACTCGCGCGGGTCCGTACCGGGCGGGCCTCCACCGCGCTGATCGAGGGGCTGGTGGTCAACTACCACGGCGCCAAGGTCAGCCTGCGTCAATTGGCAGGGTTAGCCGCGCCGGAGGCGCGGCTGCTGGTAATTACGCCATATGACCGCACTTCGATTCACGAAATTGAAAAGGCAATTCAACAGACTCCAGAGCTGGGTTTGACGCCAATCAATGACGGCAAGGTGATCCGCTTGCCGATCCCTGAATTGACCGAGCAGCGGCGCAAAGAACTGGTCCGGCACATTCGCAAAATCGCCGAGGATTTCCGCGTGTCGATTCGCAATCATCGGCGCGACGCCAACGACATGCTCAAGCAGTTGCACAAGGAGAAGGAAATCACCGACGACGACCTTCGCGCCGCCGAAGCGAAAGTGCAGCAATTCACGACCGAATACATCGAGAAATTGGACAAGGTGTTGGCATCAAAAGAGGCGGAGGTGATGGAGGTTTGAGCTCTCCGGGGGGTTCAGGCACGCCCGCCAGAATAAGGAAAAAATTGGAATCGCTGCCATTGAATGAGTTTCCGGGGCTTTCGCTCGATCCGGACCGATTGCCTCGCCATGTTGCGATAGTCATGGACGGCAATGGACGCTGGGCGACGCGGCGCGGCTTGGCCCGCCTGGAAGGCCATCGGCGAGGTAAGGATTCGGTCCGCGCGGTGGTTGATGCGGCCCGCGAACTGGGGATCCGCTATCTGACGTTGTTCGCCTTTTCCAGCGAGAACTGGCAACGCCCGAGTTCCGAAGTCCGTTTCCTGATGCAGCTTCTGCATCGCTATCTCATCACCGAGACCAAACGGATGATGAAGCGTGATATTCGCCTGATAGCGCTGGGCGACTGCAGCCGCTTACCGGTGCACGTGCAACAGGCACTGCACGAGACCATCGATTGCACGGCGGATAACCGCTCGATGACCGTCGCGCTGGCGGTATCGTACAGCGGGCGGCAGGAAATCGCGCGCGCCGCCCGGCGCATCGCGGCGCAGGTCGCTGCGGGCAAGCTGCGTCCCGATGAAATCGACGAATTCACAGTCGCCGGCAATCTGGATACCACGGGCGTCCCCGACCCGGACCTGCTGATTCGGACCTCCGGAGAACTGCGCATTTCCAACTTCTTCCTCTACCAGCTTTCCTACACGGAACTCTATTTTACTGACACTTTGTGGCCCGATTTCCGCGAACGCGAATTCCTGGCCGCGCTGGATGCCTATCAGCGCCGGGAACGGCGCTTCGGTGCGGTGCAACCCACCTCGCGTCCGCCGCTGCGTGTTGCGAACTAGACTGCTCACCGCGGCGGTGACTTTACCGCCGCTCATCGCGCTGATCGTTTTCGCTCCCGCCTGGTCGATCAGCCTGTTTGTGGGTCTGTGCACCGCCTGGGGGCTTTACGAAATAGCCGCGATGGCACCGGCTGGCGCCTCGGCCGCAATACCGATATTGCTGATCGCGGGCGTCCTTCCGGCAGGGGTGGCCCTCGGGCAGCTTGCTCCGCTCCCCAGCGGCGCGCTGGCGGCGACGGCAGTGGTGATCATGTGCGGCCTGATTGTTTGGGTAAATCAGCGAGGCTCGCGGGCCGCGGTTGCGCCCCCCTTGCTCCTCGCAATCGGGGCGCTTTACGTGGGTGCTCTCTTCCCCTATTTCGCCTTGCTCCGCAACCGCGTCTTGGGAACCAGATTTCTGCTCCTGGTCTTATCCGCCGTAGTCGCCGGTGACTCGGGCGCCTACTTCATCGGGCGCGCCTTCGGTCGCATAAAGCTGATTCCGGCCGTCAGCCCCGGCAAAACGGTCGAGGGCGCCCTGGCCTATGTCGCCTGTGGGGTTGCCGCGGTATGTGCGTTGGCGCCTGTGCTTGGGGTAAGCTGGAGTGCGGAAACTGCGGTTGGTTTCGGGATAATGGTGAGTATAGTCGCGCAAGTTGGCGATTTGGCGGAGTCGGCCTTTAAACGTCTGGCCGGTGTGAAGGATTCGGGATGGCTGTTTCCGGGTCATGGAGGCCTGCTCGACCGCACCGACAGTCTGGTTTTTGCAGCGTTTGTTGCGTATTATTACACCTGCTGGCTATGGGTTAGCTCCACCTGAACGGCCCTTCGAGGTCTTAATGCTCACATCGATAATTGCCGCAGTCGTAATTCTTGGTTCCCTGGTTCTGATCCACGAAGCCGGACATTTTCTGGTGGCCAAGCGTTGCGGTGTCCGCGTCCTACGCTTTTCCATCGGCTATCCCCCCAAGCTGTTCGGGGTGCGCTGGGGCGAGACCGAGTACGTGATCGGCGGCACTCCCTTCGGTGGGTATGTCCGGATGCTGGGCGACGAGATTGGCGACGAACTGGGGCCGTCCGACGTGCAGACCTATTTGAACGAGGTTGCCCACGACCTTACCCAGGCAGCTGACAAGGCGGCGGCTGCCGATCCTGAAGTAAGAAATCTCCTTGAGGCGGGATGGGAGCAGGCCCGCCAACTAGTGGCGGTTCAGACTGCCGGCAACCTGGCGCTTGAACAACCTCAGGTCGAGCCGCTGTTTGCGCTCACCCAGGCCTTGCGGCGTAGTCCGGAACCGGAAGCACTTCTGCGCAAAATTTTGGGCCGGCCGCCGCGCGAGGAGGAACGCGACCTGATTGATGAAGTCCAGCGGCGGCGGGACCGCGACGATGCCATCAAGTTCCTGTCCGAGCATCGCCCGCCGGCCTTGGCCCGGGCGATCGAAAAGCGCTCCTTCCCGACTCAGAGCTTGGCCAAGCGCTTCGCTATCGTACTGGCGGGACCGGCGGCCAACATAATCCTGGCGCCGATACTGCTGGCGATCGTCTTCATGTATGGCGTACCCACGCTGCTGCCCGTGGTCGGCAAATTGCAAAAGGACATGCCGGCGGTGAAAGCAGGGCTGCAAAAGGGTGACCGCATCGTCTCGATCGACGGCAAGCCAATCAAGAGTTGGGAAGATCTCTCTGCGGCGATCAAGGAAAGCAAGGGCGCGCACTTGCAGATCGTGCTGGACCGCAAAGTCAATGGAGTGATCCGAACCGAAAGCGTTGGGATCACGCCGGTCCGGATGAACGAACCGGGATCGCTGGCTGGTCCGCAATGGGTAATCGGCGTGCTGCCCGAGGGCGAAAGCGTTATCGAGCGGGAAAATCCGGTTTATGCGGTCCCTCATGCCGTGGTGGAAACCGGCAGGATGGTGGTGCTGCTGGTGGTTGGAATCGGTAAGATATTTACCGGTTCGACCCCCGTCCGCCAGGCCTTGGGCGGTCCTATAATGATTGCTCAGATGGCGGGGCGGGAGGCTCGGCAGGGCTTGGCGGACGTGTTGACGTTTACGGTAATGTTGAGTGTGGAGTTGGGAATCATCAACCTGCTGCCGGTTCCGATGCTGGATGGCGGCCATTTGTTCTTTTTCATTATCGAGGGGTTGCGCGGGCGCCCGCTTAAGGTTCGCCATCGCGAAATCGCGCAACAGGTGGGTCTGTTTCTGCTCGTGATGCTCATGGCATTCGTGATTTTTAATGACATCTCAAGGATTGTTCAGGGCTGACCTCATTCTCCGGCAAAGCCGCTTCATCGGCCCGGTGCTCGGGCTTGAGACTGGCAGTCCGCAAGCTAGCCTGGCAATTTGCTCTCACGGCAGTCTGCTTGCCGTGGACCGGCCGGCGCGGCGGGCGCATGGCGAGTCGGTGGTCGGCGCAATCGACCAAATGCTCCACCGCTGCGGCCTGACGGTCGGAAAACTGGCCGCGATTGCGATCGGCATCGGCCCTGGATCCTTTACCGGGTTGCGGATCGCGCTAAGCTACGCGAAAGGAGTAGCGTTGGCGACGGGCTGCGCGATCGTGGGTGTTCCGAGCCTCGATGCGATGGCTCTGTGCGCTCTGGAGTTGCCGGACCTGGCGCCTCAAGCCACGATCTGCCCGATCCTCGATGCCCGCAAGGGCGAAGTCTACGCTGCTCTTTACCGGCGGGTGCAAAACGGGTTAGAGAAAATATGCGATGAGTTTTTGGCTCAGCCGCAGGCTCTGGCCAGACAACTGATGGGGGGAGAAACCATAGTTTTTCCGGGCGACGGCGCGGCTGCTTGGAGCGATGCACTGCGGGATTTGGGAGGCGGCGAGGGTGTGAAATTGGCCGCCGCCAGCGCGACTTTGCCGCCTGCTGCGATGATCTCGGCGTTGGGTGCGGTGCGGATGGCGTGTGGTCAACCTGACGCGGCCGGCGGGCTTCAGCCTCTGTATGTCAGGCCGTCTGAAGCCGAACTCAAAGCCAAATCTCCGGCAAAATGACGCCGGTTTGGAGGCCTTATGGAGCAGAGAGAAGAAGAGCTCATCCGCGAACACGTCAATCACGACCAGGAATTGAAAGCTCTTTATGAGGAGCACTTGCAGTACAAGCGCAGACTCGAAACCTTCCGGGAGAAACCCTATCTGACCGCCGAGGAAGAAATGGAAAAAAAGCGACTTCAAAAGATCAAACTGGCGCAGAAGGACCGGATTATGGAAATTCTGGCCCGCTACCGCTGACAGACCCTGATCAACCTCAGTTGTGGATTCTTTAAGGTTTGGACGCCGGACCGATGCGGAGTCATACCATAAGCGTTTTAGTTGAAAATGAGTTCGGCGTGCTCGCCCGCGTTGCCGGTCTCTTTTCCGGCCGTGGTTACAACATCGAATCGCTGACCGTCAATGAGGACCCGATCGACCCCACCGTGTCACGCATCGTGCTGGTAACATCGGGTGACGATCAGGTTCTGGAGCAGGTCAACAAGCAGCTCAACAAGCTGGTCTCGGTAATCAAGATCATCGATTTCAAGGACGTCGATACCATCGATCGGGAACTGGTGATGGTGCGGGTGGCGGTGGATGATCGCACGCGCTCGGAGTTCGACTCGATTGTATCGGCGTTTCGCGGACGCGTGGTTGATATCGGACCGCGTTCGATCACGGTGGAACTGACCGGCGACAGCGAGAAAATCAAGGGTTTTATCAACCTGTTGCGCCCGTTGGGGATCAAGGAGATCGTGCGCTCGGGCAAGATCGCCATGGCCCGTTCGGTCCAGCTAAACGGCGGCGTCCGCCGCAGCAAGGAGATTGCCTGATGAAGGTGTTTTTTGATCGCGACGCCGATCTCAGCGCCTTGAGACCCCACAAGATCGCGGTTATCGGGTACGGCAGCCAGGGCCATGCGCATTCGCTCAACCTGCGCGACAGCGGGATGGACGTGCGTGTCGGCTTGCCCAGGGACAGCAAATCATGGAACAAGGCAGCTATGCAGGGGCTGCCTGTGTTTGAAACAGCGGAAGCCGCCAGGCAGGCCGACATCATCATGATGCTGGTTCCGGACGAAGCCGGCGCCGACATTTACAAAAAAGAGGTCGAACCTGGACTCAAACCGGGCAAGTACCTGGCTTTCGGCCACGGCTTCAACATCCATTTCAAGGCGATCGTCCCGCCCAAAGACGTCAACGTGTTCATGGTCGCGCCGAAAGGACCGGGGCATCTGGTGCGCTCGGAATATACCAAGGGCCGTGGCGTGCCGTGCCTGCTTGCGGTCCAGCAGGACCCCAGCGGCGATACCCGGAAAATCGGCCTGGCATGGGGGGCTGCGATCGGCGGCGGCCGTGCCGCAATCATCGAGACTACCTTCAAGGAAGAGACCGAGACCGACCTGTTCGGCGAACAATCGGTGCTGTGCGGTGGTCTGACGGAACTGATCCGCGCCGGCTACGAGACGCTGGTGGAAGCCGGCTATGCGCCGGAAATGGCGTACTTTGAATGCCTGCACGAGGTGAAGCTGATTGTTGACCTGATTTATGAGGGCGGCATTTCCAACATGCGCTACTCGATCAGCAACACCGCGGAATACGGCGACATGACCCGCGGCAAACGGATAATCGGTCCGGCGACGCGCCAGGCCATGAAGGATGTCCTGGCCGACATCCAATCGGGCAAGTTCGCCCGCGAATGGATCGACGAATACCGGGCCGGGATGCCGAATTTCCGCCGTCTGCGCCAGGAAGCCGAACAGCATCCGATCGAGGAAGTGGGCCGCAAGCTGCGTTCCTTTATGCCATGGCTGGCCAGCGATCGGCTGGTGGATAAGGCAAAGAATTAGTTGTAGCCGTGCCGGCTTCATCACCGCATCGCGCGTTGCCGCAGGCCGCGGGCAAGCGCTCGCGGCTGCCAATGGCCCCCGAAGGGGCGAAGATTACGCTCGTATTGTTGGGCGCTGGCGTGATCCTGATGGTGCTGCGGCTCCCGGCAGCAGGTGCCATCCTGATTGTAATCGGTGTGTTGGTTGCCTGTTTTTTTCGCGATCCCGAGCGAACACCGCCGCACCGCGACGGTATCGTGGTTTCGGGAGCCGATGGCAGAGTGGTGGACGTAAGCGAAGGGCCGGCGCCATATGCGCCGCTGACGCGATGCCGCCGGATTTCGGTCTTCATGTCACCGCTTAACGTCCACGTCAATCGCGCGCCGGTGGAAGGCGAGGCGGTCGAAATCAAGCATACGGCGGGAGCGTTTCGGGCGGCGTTCCGCGACTGCGCCAGCGAGCAAAACGAACGCAACCTGATTGTGTTCATTGACAAGCAGGGGCGCCGTCACGCGATGGTCCAGATTGCCGGATTCCTGGCCAGGCGAATCGTCTGCCGGTTGCATCCACACGAGCCGGTGCTGATTGGGCAGCGCGTCGGGCTGATTATGTTCGGCAGTCGCGTGGATCATTTTCTACCCACCGAGTACCGCGCGGCAGTCAAAGTTGGTGATCACGTCAAGGCCGGCGAAACCGTGATCGGAGAATTGGCCCAATGAGAGAACCATCATTCGAGCAGGGGCGGCGACCCCGGGTTCGGCTGATTTCCGGCCGCCTGAAGGTGCGCAAAGATGTCGCCGAACCGCTCAGACGCAGTGTCTTCCTGGTGCCGGCGGCAATTACTTCGCTCGGACTGCTCTCCGGCTTCTACTCGCTGATTTCCAGCATCAACCACCATTTCGAACTGGCCGCAACCATGATCGTGGTGGCGTTCATCTGCGACGGGCTGGACGGCAGGGTCGCCCGGATTTCACGCACCTCCAGCCAGTTCGGAATCGAATACGACAGCCTGTCTGACGTGGTCGCGTTCGGTGTCGCCCCGGCCGGGTTGATCTACATGTTCGCGCTCAGTTCGATGGGCGATCTGGGGTGGGTCCTGAGCGGCGCCTATGTGGTTTGTGCGGCGCTGCGGCTGGCACGCTTCAATACCCAGGTCGGGTCGGTAGACAAACGGCGCTTCGTCGGGCTGCCGGTTCCTGGCGCCGCCGCGATGATCGCCGGACTGGTGCTGGCGTGGAGCTATTTTGAATTCAATTCCGCACGCCTGCTCGTCGCGGTGGCGGGGCTTTTGACGCCGGTGCTGGCCTGCCTGATGATCTCGCGCATCCCCTATCCCAGCTTCAAGTCAATCAAGCATCGCGATCGCGTGCCGGTCGAGTGGCTGGCGATCGTGCTGATCTGCGTTGCGGCGATGATTACGCTCCCGCAGCTAACGCTGTTTTTCCTTTCCAGTCTCTATGTGCTGTCGGGACCGCTGCTGTTCATGCGCGGCGAGCGCATCGCGCCCACCGGTTCGAGCGAACCCGGCAATCGGCGCAGCGAAGGCGACAAGACCACCCAGCCCTTCCACGCCTAATCCATATCCCGGGCGGCCGCTCCCAGTTGGGGCTTGCGAAAAAGGCACTCATTTCAGCGTGAAGGCGCCGCCAGGATCGCTTCCCGTACCGGTGAACGGAACGAAAGGCGGATTTAACGCCTGCACGTACGATGCTCCCGGCTGTGCGCCGGCCGGAGTTGTGAAAGTGAACTGGTCCGAGTTGATCAGGGTCAGCGCAATTACCGGTGCGCCGCCCGAACCAAGTCCGCCCAGGTTCACGACGCCTGTGCCTTGCGTATTGAAGAAGTTGATCACGGTCAGGGTCGAGAACCCGGTGCCGTTGACCGTGATCGTGGTACCGGACTGCGTGACCGAGCTAATCGAAATCTCCTGGCCGATTGGCACCGATACGGCATTGCTCTTGACCGCATAGCTGTGCGAGGCGGTGGCGTTGCTCACCACGAACGATCCGGGGCCGGTTAAGGGTGCGTTCATACCGCTGGCCGGCACAGTGAAGCTAATCTGCGTGCTGGTCAGTCCCGCATCGCCCGGATTTAGGAAGAAGGGCCCGACCTTCCCGCCCGTGCAGGCGCAGAACAGGTCCACTGCCACACCGTTGACGGTATCGAATCCGCTGCCTCCGAGGTTCACCACGCTTCCCTGCACCACCACCGTCTGCACATTGTCGATAGCGTAGCTCGGATTGCTGCTGGTCGCCGCCAGTCCCACACCATTGACGCTGCTGATGGTCGGGATGCCGGCGGCGGCTGAACCCGCCAGCAGCGCCGGCGCCAGGTTGGATGCCACATAGCCCTTGTCGGTGTTGACCACCTGCACCTCGACAAAGCCCTCGCCCAGAATCGTCGAGGCTGGAACATTGACCGTCAATTGCTTCGGCAGACTGCGGGCGGAAGGTGTCAAGGGACCCGCGTTGACAGCTCCGGTCGAAGTGGCCACGAAAAAATTAACCACGGAGCCGGCCGTGAAATCGGTGCCGGTTACAGTGAAGCTGCCGCCCACCTGGATCACCGCTGGCAAACTGGCAATAAACGGAGTCGGCGCGGGTGTTGGAGTAGGCGCGGGCGTACGAGTGGCGCTCGGTGTGGGCGTGCGACTGGCCGCGGTGGCGGTGGGAGTCGGCGTCGGTTTCGGAGTAGGCATCGCGGTAGGCGTGGGCGAAGCGGGCTTGACGCATGGCGTGGTATTGCCGCACAGGAGCATATCGCTGCCGGAAATCAGCCCATTCACATCGTCCGAGGTCAGGCCAATCGTGCCAGTGATGGTCATGGTCTTAAGCGCGTCGATCGAACCTACTCCGCTAACTGAGCCGTTGATGGTCAGATTGCCTTGGACGCAAAGGACCCCCATGTTTAAATTCAGGTCTCCGTCAATCGTCAGATCGCCCTTGGAACAGTAAAACCCATTCAAATTGAGTGGCCCTGCCTGAGTCCCGGGAGTGAGTTGGGTTACGCCCGGCGCAGCGCAATCGCAGGCCGAATTGGAACTGGGCCCGCCAGCCAGCGCCGGCACCTTGACTACCTGATTGCCCACGCCGAGGTAGAGATTTCCGCTATCGATGCTGACTATGCCGTCAACCAAGCTAAAACCATGCTGAGCATCGGGAATTCCGGAATTGAAGGACACCCACGCTCCGCCCGCTCCACCGGGTACGGTGATGAGCGCAGCTCCAGGATTGGTCGCCTTTTCAGACGCGCATATGAAACTACCGACCTGGGGATTGCTCCCATCGGTGCAAATCGATGCGCCTCCTGGTGGAACGACCGTGAAGAGGACCTGCGCAGTATTTATGGGATTCCCCGCAACCTCCGCATCGACCTCCAGCGCGCCCTGGATCGCGCGCACCAGGCTGCTGCATTGAGTGCTGGGATCGGCGTCATCAAAGCTCGGGATCTGAAAGCCGTAATCGTTGTAGTAATCGGGATTGCCCCCTCTGGAAACTTGCAGCGGCACGATCCCGCAAAGCGCAGGGTTGATATCTTCCCACCCGTTCAGACAATACGGCAGGTTCGTGCAGGTGGTGTTATCAGAGGTGTCGCCGGTATTGCTGAATCTCCCGCTGGAGTCGGGAGTGCAGGTACCAATGAATTCCGAGTCGTAGAACATTTGCACCGTCGTGCCGGGCTTCCATCCGGAACCGGCAAAGAGAACGCCAGCGCCGGGAGTCAAGTCGTACCACTGCCCGAAGGCGGCTTGATTCTCGGCGCCCAATGCACTCATGCAGGTGCTGCCCGAACAGCAAAGGTCGCTGCTGCCGTTTTGATCGCCAAGGCATCGTTGGATGGTCGATGGGCTCGGCATGGGGGTCGGAGAGGACTGCGTAAGCCCGGGCTTGGGCATCGAGATCACCCCGACAACGACGAGCAATCCAATAACACTTACGACGTAACCAAAAGCTCGGGGCAGAATTCTGGCCGACGTTGTTGATCTCATTAGCAACTCGTGTTCGAAAATCCACTAAATTAAAGACTAAAACGTAAAGTAAGACAAGAGTGATAAAAATGCAATTCCAGGCCACTAAACCTGGCCTGCAGAGGATGTTCGCCTGACCAGCCCGAAAGGGTCGTTACCGTGAATTGAATGACAAAAGGTATTTACGACGTTTTAGGATTCTGCAGCGAAGCGGCGCCCGCGATGTCTTCAACGAGCCCTGATCCTTTTGCAGCCAGCAGGCGAAACAGTTGTGGTCAGGGGTGAAAACGGTGTCCGGCGATGCGGCTCAGATGTTCATGCAACGCTGGCCACGCGCCCGCAAGACGGGCTCGTTTTGGGCGCAGCCTGGCAAGCAAGATTTCGTCGGTATCCGTATAAGTTCTCCAGCACAACCAGACCCATTGAGCGTCCTCATCAGGCCAGTCGTCTGGGCGCCATTCATCAAGACCTGATCCGGACCTCGAAGTCCTTTCCTTCCCATCGGTTGTCTTCCAGCCAGCGGAAGGTGAACTTTACCGGCGCCTGCTGCGATTGGGAAACGGCGATATCGACGTAATGCAGGCCGATTACGGTGGCTTTCGAGTTCGAATCGGTCTTGTTGCTCCATTCATCCAGTGTCCAATGCAGCGCAAATGGCCGGGGGCACAGGACGCGCAACGTCGCTCCGGGCCGGATCGCAACGATCTGGCGATTGAACTTCCACACCTCTATTCGGGGGCGGCGGCGGCCGGTGCGGAAATGGCCGGCGACCTCCGCAATCAGGTCGAAGACTTTGCCATCGCGCGCGGAGCGCAGCAGCTTGATGTACTCCGCGTGAGCCCACATCAGCGGCATTGCCGACCCGGTCGGCATTCCCAGGTACATCAGCTTGGAAGGTACGTCGGGCTGATCCCAAACCTGTTCGGGAAGCAGTCCGGTGGCCGAGGCGAAACGCTCGATCGTTTTGATATAGGGACGCACGTCGCGCCCGGCTGCCAACTCATAATGGGCCCGCTCGCCGGTCAGCAGCGGCCATGGACGTCCCACACCGTAGCCGTGCCATGAACTGCCGTCGGCCTGCTGGCCGTAGCTGTCATAGTTATAACGGCGCCAGCACGGGCCTTGCGGAAGGTCGGCCTTCAGGCATGCATCAACGACGCGCAGCGAATCTTCGATCAGCGGGTCGCCGGGCGCGCGCACCCCGTATCGCACCAATTCCAGAAAGCCCGCGTCCACGACGTGATTGGCAGGGAACTGGCACGGTTCGCCGGGCGGACGATTCTTGATTTGAATGATGGCATGGTTGGGATCCTCTGGGGCGTGGGGATCGGACAGGTCCACGGGAAGAATCCGGATGAAATGACGCTTGATACCGGGCAGCAGGTCGCCCTGCGTGGTAACCGTCCAGGCTTCCAGATGCGACTCGAGAAAGTCGGCGTAATCCAGCAGGAACTCGCCCTTGCGTCCCTCCAGCCGGCGCAGCATCTGCGAGGCGCAAACCAGCGCGGCGATCACGGCCGCCAGCGTCGAGGGCGAATAGCCGGCGTTCTCCTCCCATCGCTCCTGTCCGGTGGCGGGACCGTTGAGGATCAGAAATTTCGCCGCGGCTTTGACCATCGGCATCGGATCGAAATTTTTCAGCCCGTCCATTTCGAGCAACCGCCACGCCAGGATAATCGGAAAGGCGACTTCGTCGAGTTGAACGCCCTTCCAGTAGGGCACGCCATCGATCCAGAAATTCTGGTAGAAGCCGCCGTCGTCGCGTTGCGTAGCCGCCAGATAGATCAGGGCGCGAAGAGCCAGCGCGGAATTACCGCTGGCCAGCAGCCCGGTCGCGCTGTTGACCATGTCGCGGGTCCAGACGAGGTGGTATCCACCCAAATCCTCATCGCCTTTGACCTCGCCCCACGGGATACTGAGCGAGGCGATAAGTGCGCCCGGATAGGTCTTGTCTTCATGGGCCATCAGCAGGCTGTGACTGGTGCGATAGAGTTTGCCGCCATCGCAGGCCGATTCGTCCAGTGCCAGCACGTGGTTGCATGCGCGCGTCCATTGGAGGATGAAGCGGTCGCGATTTTCCTGGTACGGCACCCCCATCGACTGAAAAAGCGTCGTCACGGCGCGATGCAGGCTGTCGCCGAAGGCCAGGCCCAGCGTGAATTCATATCCGCGCCCGAGGTTGATCTCGCCGATCAGCGCGATATTGCCGTTGGTGGCCGAATCGAACTCGTAATCCATCTGAAAATTGTCGGCCAGGTCCTGCCATCCGTCGGTGGTGCCGACATAGCCGCAGGATCGGCGCACGAAACCGCTGCTCACGTCCATCGCCAGCCAGGTGTTGTTCTTGTGCGCCGTCAGGATCCGGCGGCCCGAGACTTCAACCACGTTGCCGCTGTTATTGGCGCCCCCGACTTCCAAATGCGGCGCCAGCAGGACGTACAACTGAAGACGCTCGATCACTTCCGCCTTGCCCTCAAGCCGGGCATTGATCAGCAGGCATTCCTGATGCGGATCGGCGATCACCTCATTAACGATCCGGTAGTCCCGTTCAGGGTCCGAGTTGATAAGCTTGAGCCCCAGCGCTGGCATCTGGAGGTACTCGATTTGATGGGACATGCTGCGCTGGTCGCGCACGAACGTCTTGCCGTCGGTGACCAGGAACTGGAGGTCGCGGATTTGCGGCCGATCGATGGTCGGATAATAAACCTCGTTGATGATACCGGCCGACAGCGTGAACCAGATGCTCGAGGCCACCGAATAGGCGGTACCGATCGCATCCTTGGAGCCCCGCGTCCATCGCGGCGCTATTCCGGGACCGCCGGTCGCGGGCCGCGAAGAATAGATGATGGCCATCCGTTGGCTTCCTCCTATCGCCCAATCTCAAAAAGGAACCTGAGCAAGCCTGGGTTAAAGACGTGGCTTTTGCAACGCCGCCCCATCATCTGGGTACGGAGGCGTCGCTTCCAGCCGGACTTTGGATTTCCTCCCGCTGCTGGCGGAACACGTAGGACACCCCGATGCTCAGGGCGTACAGCAGCAGTAGTGGAATGGCGAGCAGAAATTGCGAAATAAAGTCGGGCGGCGTCAGCGCGGCTGCGATTATGAAGATTATCAGGATCGCATAGCGCAACTGGTGGATCATCCAGTGATAGTCAACTATTCCCAGGCGGGTCAGGAAGAATGCAAGCACCGGCAGCTCGAAGGTGATAGCGAAAGCCAGCAGCAGCTTGGCGGAAAAATTCAGGTACTCGCTGATTCTAAGCGTCGGGGTAACGCCTATGCTCGCGTACTGTCTGAGGAAAAAAGCGTAACCAATCTTCAGCACGACTGCCCAGCAAAAGTAGCCGCCGGCCAGGAAGAACAGCGTCGTAAAGATGACGAACGGCTTGGCCATCTTGCGCTCGGATTCGTACAGTCCGGGCGCAATAAAACGCCATAACTCGTAGAGCACGGCCGGGCTGGCCACAAACAACGCCGCGACAAGGGCGACCTTGATCTTGGTGAAGAAAGCTTCACCAATGCCGGTTCCAATCAGCAGAACGTTGTTATGGGAGACGGCGCGCAGGGGCACCGTCAGCAGATAAAAGATCTGATCGACGAAGCCATACGCGACCAGGAATCCGACGCCGATCGCGATAACCGAACGGATCAACCTGATCCGCAATTCCTTGAGATGCTCTATCAGGGGCATCCGGCCGTCTTCGCCCGGAAACGCCGCCTCGATTTTGGGGGCTTCGCTCACCTACCTAATTCTGCTCCTTGTCGGCGGGCGCAACGGGCCGATAATCGATTGGGAGGGCCGTGGTCTCCTGGTCCGCAGGCGGCGGCTTGTGGTCCTGGTCCAGCGGGAGTTCAGGGGGGTGGTCTTGAGGGTGCAGAGGCGGCTTTTCCAGGTCGATTGCCTCGGTTATCTCGCGCATCGCTTCATTGGCTGCGGTCCGGATTTCGCGGATGATCTGGACCGCTACGCGAATCACCTCCGGCATGCGCTCCGGACCAAGGACGATTAGCGCGACGGCAAGGATTATGATGATCTCGAATAGACCCAATGGAACTGATGCTAGCAGTTAATCTGGCACCGCGGCCACGGTTCATTAATTCGGATTGCCACTGGGGGTGTCAACCATGCTTAAGACCGCGCTCGTAACCGACCGCCACTACCTCGACCATTGTCCCGGCCGGGGCCATCCGGAGCGGCCCGAGCGGGTCAAGGTGCTGCTCGACATGGCCGAAGGTCTGCGTCGCGACGGGATCGAGCGGATTGCGCCGCGGCCGGCGACTATTGCTGAAATCGAATTGTGCCACGATCCCCGCTACGTCGCGGTGGTAGGCCAGACCGCGCAGCGCGATTCCTACGACTTTGACCCCGACACACACGCCTCGCGGGCGACTTTTGAAACCTCGCTGCTGGCGGCCGGCGGCATCCTGACAGCGGTCGAGGCGGTGCTCGGAGGCGAAGCGGACAACGGCTTCGCGATCGTGCGTCCGCCCGGGCATCACGCGTTGCCCGACCGTGCGATGGGATTTTGCTTTTTCAACAACGTCGCCGTCGCAGCCAGCTATCTGACCCGGGTCAAAGGCTTCAAGCGTGTGATGATCGTCGATTGGGACGTCCATCATGGCAATGGTACCCAGGAGATCTTTTACGCCACGCCCGAAGTGCTTTACTGCTCGTTGCACCAATTTCCGCATTATCCGGGCACGGGATCGATCCGCGAGATTGGCGTCGAGGAAGGACGCGGCTACACCGTGAATCTGCCCCTGCCGGCGACGTTTGGCGACGCCGAATATCTGTCGGCATTCGACCGCGTTATCCTGCCCATTGGGCGTCAGTTCAAGCCGGAATTCCTTTTGGTATCGGCGGGCTTCGATTGCCATTTTCGCGACCCGCTGGCCGACATGAGGGTGACGGAAGCGGGGTTTGCCGCGATGGCCCGCCGGCTCAAGCGTCTGGCCGCCGAATGCTGCCAGGGCCGAATCGCGCTGGTACTGGAAGGCGGCTACGACCTTCAGGCGCTCGCCGCGTCGGTCCGCGAAGTGATCGAAGAACTAGGCCGCGACGCCAGCGAGCCGATTACGGCAACCTCGCCGGACCGCGAAGCTTGGCTGCTCGAAAAAGTCGTCAAGCAACTATCACCATTCTGGAGTTTGTCTTCGTAACGGTTGGGGCCCGGATCGGAAACGGCCGCCACGGTTCGAAAAAGCGGAGTTAAGAACAGACCGAGGGTGGATCAATGGCAACTTCAACGCTCGATACAATCGATATCCTGACTCCGGACCTTTACGTTGAGCGCGGATATCCGCACGAGGAATGGACCCTGTTGCGGCGCGAAGCGCCGGTGTTCTGGTACGAGCGCGAAAATTGCGCTCCGTTCTGGGCGATCACGCGCCACGCCGACATCATCACCGTCTCGCGCCAGCCGGAGTTGTTCCGCGCCACCCAGCGCCTGTTTGCCACTATCGATGAACCTGGAGTACCGCCGCCCGAAGAAGCCCTGCTGCGCCAACTGCTCAACATGAATCCTCCCGAGCACGGCGCCTATCGGGCGGTGGTAAGCCGGCGCTTCACTCCGGCCGCCGTCCACAGGCTGGCGGGCCATGTCCAGGAAATCGCGCGGCAACTGATCGACGAAATAGCCGATCGCGAGGAATGCGATTTCGTCACGGAGGTTTCCGCCAAGCTGCCCCTGGCGGTGATCGCGGAAATGTTTGGCATTCCGCGCTCGGACTGGCAGATGATGTTCCGGCTCAGCAACGCCATGATCGGCGCAACCGACCCCGAGTACATGCGCGGAGGGACGATCATGGAAGGGCTGCAACAAGCGCGTCTGGAGTTTTTCCAGTACTTCAGCCATCTGGTGGAGGATCGGCGCAAAAATCCGCGCGACGATCTGGCCACCGCGCTGGCCCTGGGGCGGGTTAACAGCGAGGAGCTGCCGGCGTTCGAGTTGCTCTCATATTTCGCGCTGTTGATCATTGCCGGCAACGAAACCACGCGCAACGCGACCACGGGCGGCCTGTTCGCGCTGATTAACAATCCCGAGCAATGGGAACTGCTCAAACGCGATCCTTCACTGGTTCGCTCCGCGGCCGAGGAAATCATCCGCTGGACTTCGCCGGTGATTCAGTTCATACGCGCGGCAACGGCGGACACCGAATTGCACGGCCGCAAAATCCGCGAAGGCGACGTGCTGGCGCTGTTTTATCCTTCCGCCAACCGCGACGAGGATGTTTTCGACCATCCTTTCAAATTCGACGTCAGGCGCACGCCCAATTATCACCTGGCCTTTGGAATCGGCGAGCATTTCTGCCTGGGCGCAAATCTGGCGCGGCTGGAATTGCAGATGATCTTCCGCGAGATAGCGGCGCGGCTGGACCAGGTTGAGCTGGCCGGACCAATCGCGCGGATGCGTTCGAGCTTCGTCGGCGGCATCAAACACATGCCGATCCGGTACAAGATGCGCGCCCGGTCCGCCGCCTGAAAATCGATCAGGCAAATGCGGGCATCACTTCTTTGGCGAAGGTCTCGATCGTTGGCGCCGCCGAACCGTCGCTGAAGAAGACGATGAAGGTGGTCACGCCTTTGGCGACGCGATCCTTGAGTGCCGCGACCAGTTCCGAGGGTGTTCCCTTGATCGCGGTGGTGGCAAACGGCTTCATCCGGCTGGCGAACTGCCATTTCTTTTCAACGTCCTCGGTGCTCGATCCGAGGCAGACCAGCAACTGCTCCGAGATTTCGATCTGACTGAAATCGCGGCCCACCGCCCGGCAATGTTCTTTCAGCGCGGCGGTCAGGCCGGCGATATCGGGATAGCCGCCGGGGATGTTCCAGCGATCGGCATATTTGGCAACGATGCGCAGCATCACCTTTTTGCCCGCGCCGCCGATCGTGATCGGCGGATGCGGTTTCTGGACCGGCTTCGGATTGTTGTAGGCGTCGTTCACGCTGAAATAGCGCCCCTTAAACGCCGCCCTGGGCTCGGTGAACATCGCCTTGAGAATCTGGATCGTCTCCTCGAGCTGCTTCAGGCGCACGCCGACCTTGGGATATTCGAAACCGTAGGCCTGAAATTCCTCGCGCATCCAGCCGATTCCCAGGCCCACATCGAGGCGCCCCTTGCTGATTTGATCGATCGCGCACAGCACCTTGGCGAGCATCGCGGGGTTGCGGTAAGCGTAGCAGATCACCAGGGAGCCCAGCCGGATCCTTTCGGTCTGTGCCGCCAGTCCGGTCAATGCGGCAATCACGTCAAGATGGTCCAGTTCGGGCATCGCGCGGGTCCACATGTGGTCATCGAGCCAGATCGAATGAAAACCCAGACGCTCGCACATTTGCGCACGCGCCAACAGTGATTCGAACGACAGACCGCTTTGCGGAGAGAAGATGCCAAACCTGATTTTGCCGTCGTGTGCCATGGGACCTCCCGGCAATGTCTGAAGCCGTTGAAACTGTTTGGCACGGAGCCGCCGTCGCGATCAATACGTCCGCGCCGCGATTCGTTGCTGATTATTGCGCGGCGGCCAGTTCAGCGGACTCGGCAGCCTGCCTGCTGAACGGCACGCATCCGGCCGGCAAAATCGCGCTCAGGGCCAGGGAGAGGACGAACATGATCAGGGGCGCGGTGTAGCGGCCGGTCGCGTCGAACAGGCGTCCTGCCGCTACCGGACCAAGGCTGCCGCCGATTGTCGTCATCAGCCCAATCAGCCCGGAAAGCGAGCCGAAGCGCCTGAGCCCAAGGCACTCCGCGATGGTCAGCGGCACCATGAAGGCGGGTCCCTGATGTGCGATTCCATAGATCGCCATGAAGGCAATCAGCAGGGCCGGATGTGAAGCGCCCATCAGAAGCACCACGGCAACCACGATGCTCGCCAGCGAAGCCGATAAGGCGACCCGGCTGCGCACCTTGTCACCCAACCAGCCGAAGAAAACGTTGCCGGGAACAGCGAAACCGAAGGTGATGCCCATCGCAAGCGCGGCTGATGCCGGTTTGAATCCGATGCTGATCAGGTAAGGGATGATGTGGACGGAAAGCGAGATAGTGGCGAAAGCGAAGAAGAAATTGGTCAGCACAATCAGCCAGAACGAACGCGCCGCCAACGCCTGACCGACTTCGTATCCCGAAGCGGTCTCGCAAACCGCGGGACGGGCGCGGGCGTGTGCTGAGCTTTCAGCTTCCCAGGGCGGACGGCTGCGGACGAAAATCAACTGGATCGGCAACACCACGGCGATCATCGGAACGGCCAGCAGCAGGTAGGCGTCGCGCCATCCCACCGCCGTCAGCAGATGGTTGGCAAAAATCGTCATGATCATGGGCCCGGCCGCCAGTCCGACGAACGCGATTCCCAGAGCGGTACCACGGCGCGCACCGAACCAGTTGGCCACCACGTACGGGATCGTTATGTTGCAGGCGGCGTCAACGCCGACTCCCATCAGTCCGTGGGCGATCAGCAAAGTGATCAGAGAGTGAGCCCTGGCCGCCATGATGAAGGCGGCGATGCTGATCAGCGCGCCCGCGACCGCGACAATTTTTGCGTCGATTCGATCCAGCAGCCATCCGATCAGCGGAGCGCCCAAACCCATGGCGAGAAACAAAGTGGCGCTCAGGCTGGACACCTGGGCGCGCGTCAACGCGAATTCCTTGAGCAGCGGCGTAAAGAAGACGCCATAGACGCCGAAGGTGGGGCCGGCAACCAGGATCATCGCGATCAGCAGGCTGGCGACGAGAAGCCATTGGCGCAGTTCGCGAGGGTCGGAAAAGCGGCTCATCATACGCTCGCTGTCGTCTCAGTACGGAAAAAAGAACGGGTCATACATGTTCATCTGCATCGCCGCGCTCTGGTTGAGTTCCGCCGCCTCTTCCTCTTCCTTCACCAGTTTTTGCTGAAGCCGCAGGTACTGGTAGCGCTGATAGGCCTTTTGATCGCCCTCGTAAAGGCAGTTGCACTGATAGGGATCGGCGAAGAAGTAGCGCGGCTTGCCGTCCTTGGCCACGTAATAGCGCATGGTGAGCGGGGTCGTGGAAGCCAGGATATCCTGGCGTTTGGAGGAGTCGGCCGGGACCATATGGAATCCGGCCGCGGACAGCAGCGAATCGATGCGCTGGGCCTTTTGCGCTGGTGTTTCCTGGAACGCTGAACAGGCCGAAACCATCGCGGCCATCAGCAGCATCAGGACATGAGAATTCATACGAAGCCGCGCAATTGATGCGGCGAGGTCGCGACGGTCGGCCAGGGCCATGAACTCGGTCTCCTGAAGTGTTGCGATTTAGCATTATGGCGAACGCCGCGGCAATCAACGCCGCGTGTCGCGCGATTATAAACATCTTCGCGGCCGCTGTGCAGTGCGCTCGAATTGGAACTGATTTCCATCGCGGAGAAACCGATCGATGCTGAACCGGCCATTACGATTATTGCGGCGCTTTTGTGCGCGATACCTTGGGCCAGCCCCGCGCCGACCCGGAACATGGGTGACATGGGCTCGATGGACATAGGCCGGATAAGATTTGCGGCCGGTCCCGTTTCGGATATGGTTCATTGCGGCCTATGCGATGCGGTTCTATAATTGTGGCGTGCGGTTGTTGGCAAAATTTTTTCTTATCGCATGGCTGGCCGTGGCGATGACTTATATGCCCGTCATGGCGGCGGAAGCTCCGGTGCCCGACACGGCCGAGAGCGCGCGGCTGACCGATTACCTCCATGCCCACAGGCTGCCCTTGGTCGGCGCCCAGGTGCTTGACTCCGATAATGGGCGTTCTGTCCTGCTCTATGGATACACGGCGACCGATTTCGGTAAGCGCGACGCCGCCAACAAAGCACGACGATTTCTCAGGGACAGCAGTGTGGCCGTTGACAACCATATCCTGGTAAGGCCCGAGTTGTTGTCGATGAAGTCGTCCGCGCCCGCGTTTGCGTCCCCGGAAAACAGCGGCGGGGAGTCGCCCGATGTTCGTGCCTACAAGGATCAGCAGCAGCAAGAAGCCCAGCAACAATACCTCAATCAGCAGCAGCAGGCCTACGTCAATCAGGGCAGCGCCGCCTCGAACATGGCGACCATGTCGAACCTGGCCAGCCTTTTGATTCCGTTGCTGGGAATGGGCTTGGGAGTCGGAATTGGCGGCGGCAGCTCCGGCTTTGGCTTGGGCGCTTACGGTTCGCCCTTCGGCGGTTACAGCGCGGCTCCATACGGCAGCCCCTACGGCGGTTATCCCTACGGAGCGACGCCCTATGGTCCGGGCCCCTACCCGCCGAGTCCATACGGCGCATATCCTTACGGCCCATCCACCTATCCCTGATTGATTAAGCGGCAGCGTGCTACAATCGCGCCGCAAGCTGTCGTGATCCGCCGGATAAGAGTTGGATCGCGATGGCGGGTGAGGGACGGCGGTGGAAAAGGTAATTACGCTGCGCGGCGCATCGGATACGCGCCAGGCATCCTTCCGCATCAAATACGAGGAGCTGCTTAACCCCGCGCAGCTCGAGGCGGTCACCCACCGCGAGGGCCCGTTGCTGGTCGTCGCCGGCGCCGGTTCCGGCAAAACGCGGACGCTCATTTATCGTGTGGCCCGCCTGATCGAAGGACGCGTGCCGCCGCAATCCGTGCTGCTCCTGACCTTCACCCGCCGCGCGGCGCAAGAGATGCTGCGGCGGGCGGAACAGTTGGTCGGCGAGCAGAGCCGCAACGTAGCCGGCGGAACTTTTCACTCCTTTGCCAACCTGGTCCTGCGCCGGCACGGATCGGCCATCGGCATTCCGCCCAATTTCACCATCCTCGATCGCGCCGACATGGAAGACGTGATCAATCTGATCCGCACCCGGATGGGTCTGGCGCATAAGGAGCAGCGCTTTCCCAAAAAAGGCACGCTGGCCGAAATCATCAGCATGGCCCGCAACAAGAACCGCTCGCTTACGGAGGAACTCGAAGAGGATTTCGCCTTCCTGTGCGACCGGCGCGAGGAGATTGTGCGGCTGGCGCAGGCCTACGACAACTACAAGCGCGAGCGCGGCCTGCTCGATTACGATGACCTGCTATACCGGCTGGTCGAGCTGATGGAGCAGCAGCCCAGGATTCGCGACCAGTTGTCGAACACCTACCGTTACATCATGGTGGACGAGTACCAGGACACCAACGCGATTCAGGCGCGGATTGTTGTGATGCTGGCGGCAGCACATCACAACGTGATGGCGGTCGGCGATGACGCGCAATCCATCTACTCGTTCCGCGGCGCCAATTTCCGCAACATCATGGATTTCCCCAGGCTTTTCCCCGACACCCGGATAATCAAGCTTGAAGAGAACTACCGCTCGCTCCAGGGAATTCTCGATCTGTCCAACCAGGTGATCTCGCAGGCGGCGGAAAAGTACACCAAGGCGCTGTTTACGCGGCGGCCCGGCGAGGTTCGCCCGATGCTGATTCGCGCCGAAGACGAACATATGCAGTCACGATTCGTGGCCCAGCGGATCCTGGAACTGCGCGAGGATGGCGTCGATCTCGATCAGATCGCGGTCCTGTTCCGCTCCAGCTTTCATTCCTTCGACCTCGAACTGGAGCTGCAGCGCTGCGATATTCCGTTTATCAAACGCGGCGGCTTCAAATTCATCGAAACCGCGCACATCAAGGACGCGCTGGCCCATCTGCGCGTGATTGTCAATCCGGTCGATGCGGTTTCATGGCTGCGGGTGCTGCTGCTGCTCAAAGGTATCGGCCAGCGCAAGGCGCATCAATTGATCGAAGCGCTGGTCGCCTCCGGACAGCCGCATCAGCAGTTGGCCGCCCTTGCGGCATCGGGCAAGGGCGGCCAACCATTGACCCCTCTGGTTACACTGCTGAGAAATCTGGGAGCGGAGACGGCGCGTCCGGGCGATCAGTTGGCGGCCGTTCTGCAGTATTATCTGCCGCTGATGCGCGAGGCGTATCCCGACGATTACCCCAAACGCGAGCGCGACCTGGAACATTTCCAGACGATCGCGGAACGCTACCGCAGTCTGCGCAACATGCTCGCCGATATGGCGCTCGAGCCACCCACTGACTCGATTGGCGATGTCCTGGCGGTCACGCCCGAGGAGGGCCTGGTGACGCTCAGCACAATCCATTCGGCCAAAGGTTTGGAGTGGAAGGTGGTTTTTCTGATCTGGGCCGCCGACGGCCGATTTCCGCCGCCGCAAAGTGCCGATCCACAATCGCGGGAAGAGGAGCGGCGGCTGATGTACGTGGCGGGAACGCGAGCCCGAGACGAACTATATATCAGCTATCCGATTCACATGTTCGATCGAAGTCTAGGCTACGTGATGGGCCGTGTGTCGCGGTTTTTGGAGGATCTCCCCCCGGAGATCCTGCCCGCGGCACGGCTCGAGGAAGAAACATAAGCTACGCACGCCAGCGGCGGGTTACGGCTGACGCCGGCGCCGCCGTAAGCTTCAATTACCAGCGCCGGTTACCGCCGCGTCCGGGTCCGCCTGAACGTCCACCGCGACCCTGATTACCCCCGCCGCCCGCGCCAAAACCGCGCTGCTCCCCTGAACGAGCTTCAGCTACCTTGATGCGGCGGCCTTGAAATTCGGAGTCGTTCAGCGATTCGATAGCCGCAGCCGCATCGCTGGAATCAGCCATCTCGACGAAGCCAAACCCTTTGGACCTGCCGGAAAATTTGTCGGTTACGACGGCAGCGCTTTCCACCTTCCCCACCCGCGCGAAAAGTGCCTCAAGGTCCTCGTTGGTGGTCGAATATGCCAGATTCCCTATGTACAACTTGGGCATTTTTGCCCTCCTTCTGTTTTTGCCGGGAGCTAACAAACAGGAAAACCCGAGGCACTTCGGGCTTTGGTGAGAGATTGGCTTCCAAGCATCTCAAAGATTAGCCTTAGGTCGAGTCCACTGTAAAGAAAGAAGGTTACACCATGCGCGATTGTTGCGTGCCGTTTTTGGCTTCGCGCACGCTATGGAACCCGCGCTTTTCATATGCCACATTAGACATTGAAATTCGCGGAGCGGCATCCGATCGAATCCCCTGATAACATCCCACTGGGGCCGGCCCGGCGACGGTTGCGGAGCGTGCTTTCGCGCCTTGGACTGTTGCTGATGGGTGTGGCGGTTGGACTGGTGATAGCCGAAGTCGGGCTGCGAGTCTCCGGTCTGGGCCATCCGGGATTGTACATTTACGATCGCTACACCGGATGGCGGCTGGATCCCGGCGCGTCGTTATGGCAAACGCAGGAAGGCCACGCGCACGTCGTGGTCAACAGTGCCGGCATGCGCGACCGCGAACACACCGTCGCCAAACCACCCCATACAATCAGGATCGCGTTTCTGGGCGACTCCTTCACCGAGGCCAAACAGGTGCCGCAACAGGATACCTTTTGCGCCGTGGTTGAACGCGACCTGAGATCGTGCCCGGCTGCTGCGGGCAAAAACGTCGAGACGCTGAATTTCGGCTGCGACAGCTACGGCACTGCGCAGGAATTGGAAACCCTGCGCCATCGCGTATGGCCATTCTCGCCCGACGTGGTGGTGTTGGCGATCTTCACCGGCAACGACATACGCAACGACTCAATCGTGCTGGAAGGCGACAAATGCCAGCCGTTTTTCAGCTACCGCGACGGCGAGCTGGTGCTCTCCGGCGCATTCGAGGAATCGCCCTGGTTCCGTTTTCAATGCATGATGCGATTTGATTCCCAGCGTTTTGCGACGCTCAACCTGCTGGGCGAGCTGCGCAGCGCGATACGGGCGCGCTGGCGCCGCCGTCACGCCGCGCCGCTGCAACGCTATCAGGCGGGGGCCTCTGAGCTGGGTCTCGACGATTGGATTTACCGGCCGCCGCAGACCGCCGATCAGCGCGAAGCGTGGAAGGTCGCCGAAGGCGAGATCGAGATGGTGCATCAGGAGGCGGCACGGCACGGCGCGCGTTTCCTCGCCGTAACCTTGAGCACCGGCGTCCAGGTTTACCCGGACCCGGCCGCGCGCCGCGATTACACGCAGCGATGGGGGATGAACGGTTTGTTTTACCCCGATTTCAGGATCAAGGCGCTCGGACAGCGGATGGGATTCGACGTGCTGAACATCGCACCGATTTTCCAGGCCTATGCCGACGCGCATCATGTCTTTTTGCACGGTTTCAGCAATACGCGGCTGGGTACCGGCCATTGGAACGCAACCGGCCATCGCCTGGGCGGAGGCCTGATCGCGCAGCGTTTATGCGAAATACTGGCGCGTCCCGCACCGTTCGCGCCCGCCAGCGCGGAAATCAAGTAAAGCAGCCATGCCGCACCAAAATTCTTTTGTCAGCTCGGCCCCACGCTGGGTTGACGATGTTTCACGGGTTTGCCGTTTATGCATTACTGCGGCTAACATAAAATCAGGGTGGGTTAAAAAATGCACAGACAGTGGCCCAAAATGCCGATAGCAGGTCGAGAATGACAACCAGTGTGACGGTGCTTGGCGCCGGCGACGCCTTCGCCAGCAAGGGCCGCTATCAGGCCGGTTACGTGATCAGCGCGGCCGGACATCATATCCTGATGGATGCTGGCCCCACGCTGTTGTCTTCGATGAAACGCCTGGGATTATCGACCGCCGATCTCGACCTGGTCCTGATCAGCCATCTGCACGGCGATCACTTCAGCGGGCTGCCTTTTCTGATCCTCGAATACATGTATGAAACTCCGCGCAGCCGTCCGCTGATCCTGGCTGGTCCCCCGCTTTTGGAAGAGCGCACCTGGACCCTGTTCGGCGCGATGTTTCCGGAGACCGATCGCACCGAGATTGCGCGCCAGCTCAGGTTCGTGGTGCTCGAACCCGGCGGACCCAGGCAAATCGCCACGTCTGTCCAGGTTCAAAGCATCAGGACCCCGCACATGGTGCAACACCTCTCGCTCGGCTTCCGCATCGATGTCGGCGGCAAGACGATTGCATTTTCAGGCGACACTGGATGGACCGAAGATTTGATTGCGCTCAGCGCCGGCGCAGACCTCTTCCTGTGCGAATGCACCTATTACGATCAGCCCAGCCTTGATTTCCATATCAGCTACACCCAATTCAGCACCCAACGGCCGCGCTTCAGCGCGCGGCGCCTGGTGCTCACCCACATCGGACGCGAGGTGCTGGAGCGGGAATCACAAATCGCCGACGAAATGGCGAACGACGGAAGCGTGATCGAAATCTGATCGGCTGCGCTCAATATCCGGTTTAATCATCTGAGAAGCTGTCGAGCGGAGGGCCTTCGGGTCTGACCGGAACCATCACGGAATCATGCTCATGGTATTGCCCATTGGATTTATCCGCAGGCGCCCGGCGTTGAGATTGAGCTGGCAAGGACAGTGGCTGAGCGTCGCCGGGCAACGCGGTCAGCGTCACGGCGGCGTGGTCTGACGAAAGCTTGCGTGCGGCTCCGTCTGACGCGTCGATCGCCATCCCCACCACTCCACCGGAAATGATGTTGCCCAGGATCCATCCTGAAGGGCTGGAGGTCAGATGCGCGGTGGCGTCCCTGAAACCGGCCTTATGAAAGACCAGCGTATGCGACTGGCGCCGGGCCAGCTTCACCGTGGCGGGCGTCGTGACACTTTGCCCCGCGTCATCGATTACCACCTCGGCGCCTTCCGGAGTGGAATCGATCTGAACCTGCTCGGTGGTGCCATGCACAACGGTGGCGCATCCGAATAGACCGCACAAACAAGCCAGCGCGAGCGCGCCGCTCAGAGTCCTGATCATGGCCGGTCCCCCCTTGAATGTTGTCCAGCCGCATCAAACAACCACGCCTGTACCTGATTTGGCCAGGCCTGCGCAAGCTCAATTATCTACCGGAAGCTCCAGGTGCTGACGGTAGATGAAGTCGCGATGTTCATAGAGCAGAGGTGACGCCGCCGCGGCTATTTCGGGATCGCGGTTGGTATAAATCTGGCGGAACGCCGGCGTCATCGGGCAGAGCTCATCGGGCATCGGATTGATAATTGCGCAAAAAGCCGCCCAGTATATATCCAGTGCGCTGAGTCGATGTCCGATGAAATATCGGCTTGCGCAGTTGTGCTGCTGTTCAATTTGAGTGGACAGAGCGCGCAGTATTTCCACTACCCGAGCTTTGGATTGATCCACCTTGGCCGGATTGTAGCCATACTTGGCGGCCAGGACCCGCGTGGGCGCAAGGTTCTCGTCGCTCCCGCCCGGCGTCGTAAAGGCGGTATGGAACAAGAGCAGCCGTTTCGCCCATCCGAAGCCGTTTTCACCGCATAACTCATTGCAATAGCCGAACATCAGCACCCGTTCTTCCACAGATGCGGGAATCAACGCCGGTTCGGGAGCGAGCCGTTCGGCAAGATAAAGCTGCTCGATCCATGTCGAGCGAGGACGCTCATCGTTGTAGATCGCGACCGGCGCGCTGTCCTGCGCCGTCCATTGCTTCAAAGCGGGATCGTTGCCCATCTTCTGGCGCACCGGGATATAAGCAATCTTCTTGACGTAAAAGATGCCTTTGGCGGCTTCGCTCCAGGGTCCCGGCACTCCGGGCGACAATACCAGCCGCAGCCCGGACATCTTGCGGGCGTCATCGACTTCAACATAATCGGGCATCGCGCGGTCTCTCCAGTTACAGGACGGCGCCGGATTCGCGCAGGCGGGCGACTTCTGCAGCGCTGTATCCGAGCACTTGCGTCAATACTTCGTCGGTGTGCTGGCCGAGCGCGGGACCGCCGAAATAGTTGGGCCTGAATGCGGAAAAGGCGACCGGCAGACCCGGAATCACACGGCGGCCGACTTCCTGGTGATCGACTTCGACATTCATACCCGATTCGACCATCGCAGGATCGGCCAGCAGTTCCGCGGTGTTGTACGTCGGACCAGTGGCGATTCCTCGCGCACGCAGCTTCGCTATCAGGTCGCCAGCTTCGAATCTGCGGGTCAGTTCGCCAAGTTCGCGCTCCAGTTCCGCCACATTTTGCAGGCGTGCGGCCATCGTCTGAAACCGCGGGTCAGCGCACAGGCGTGGAGCTTCGAGCACCTCGCATAGACTGGCGAATTCGGCGTCGGAAACGGTCACGATCGCGATCCAGCGGTCGTCGCCGGCGACCGGGAAGACGCCGTGCGGAGCGATATCCGGGTCGCGGTTGCCGATGGGGTTTTGCTCACGGCCGTTGAGGAAGAAATCCAGCATCGCTTCGGGCAACATCCCGGTAACCATCTCCGCGATCGACAAGTCGAGGTACTGCCCCTGGCCCGTGCGATCGCGGTAATGCAGCGCCGCGAGCACGCCCATCGCCATTACCACGCCGACTACGAAGTCCGGCCACGTTCCTCCGATCCCGCTGGGCTCTCCACCCGGATACCCGGTCAGGTGCGAGATACCTGAAAAGGCGAGGCTGTTGGGACCGTAACCGATCGCGCCCGACAGCGGTCCGGTCTGACCCAGCGGCGTGCCCGACATCATTATAATGTCGGGTTTGACAGCGCGAAGGTTTTCGTAATCCAGGCCGAACCTGGTCATCACGCCGGTACCGAAGTTTTCGATCGCAATATCGCTGATCCCAACCAGACGGCGGGCCACTTCGGCTCCGGCTGCGTTGGTCAGGTCAAGCGCGATGCTGCGTTTGGAGAAATTGATCGAATGAAACAGTCCGCTGCGATTGATACCGATTTTGCCGTCGGTGCCGCCCAGGAAACGGACCAAATCGGGACGCTTCGGGCTTTCGATTCGGATCACATCGGCGCCCAGCGCGCCCAGCCAACTGGTGGTGTGAGGGACCGCGAAGATCCATCCAAAATCCGCGACCCTGATTCCCGCCAGAGGAAGTTCGTTCATTAAATCACCCCCTGCGATTGCATCGCGTCCAGTTCGTTGCGCCCGATCCCGAGTCGCTCGCAGAAGATCATCACGTTATGCTCGCCCAGGCGCGGCGCCGGCCGCCGGATTCGGCCCGGAGTGCGGCTCATGATGTAAGGTGGTCCGGGAATTTTGAATCGTCCCGCCACCGGATGTTCGCAGTCCTGGAAGAAATCGCGCGCCTTGTATTGCCGGTTTTCCGCGACCTCGCGCACATTGTAAAGCGGAAAACACGGGACCCCATGCCTCTGCGCACGCTCGAAGATGTCTTCCTTGGTATGTTCCATGAACCAACTGGTGAGCAGCGCGTCGAGAGCGTCGGAATTTTTAAGCCGCAAGGTTTCCGTCGCGAAAATCGGCTCCTGGGTCCATTGCGGAGTCCCAAGCATCCGTACCGCCCCTTCCCAGAAATTACCGGGACTGGTGCGGAAGCTGATGAAACCGTCCTGGCAGGGATAAATCCATCCGGCATTCGTTTTGCGCCGGACGAACAGTCGGCGATGCATCCCGGATTTCGGCGAATCGTGCGTCAATTCACCCACGTTGACACGGATCGTGCTCACCATCGCCAGCCACTGGCTGACGTCGACATGCTGGCCCCTGCCCGATCGCTTGCGTCCCTGCAGGGCGACCATCGTGGCGGTGCCCGCGGTATAGCCGGTCAGGTAGTCGGCCTGGCGCTCAGCCGCTTTGAGCGGCGGCTGGTTGGGCGGATCGGTGACCTGGTTGAAGGGCGTTTCAAAACCGACACCGCTCATCTGGGTGGCAACCAGGTCACCGCCGCGAAAATCGCGATAGCGCGAATCGGTCCCGAAAAAGGTGGTCGACACCACGATCAGACGCGGGAATCGATCACACAGCGCGCGCCATCCGAGTCCCAGTCGATCGTTGAGCGCCGGCGGATTGGGATTGAAAACCACGTCGGCGCCGGCAAGGATTCGCATCAGCAGGTCGCGACCTTTCGCATTGCCGATATCCAGCGTCACACTGAGTTTGTTGCAATCCAGGAAAAGATGGAGCGCGCGAGTTTCCAGTTCCGGGCCGCCACGCCCCACCGGCCCAAAATGGCGGTCTTGCGCGCCGGTTTGAGGCGGTTCGACTTTGATCACCTCGGCACCCAAATCGGCCATCGACTTGCCCGCCATCGAAGCGGCAAAAAACGGCATCGGATCGAGCATCGGAAGCTCGACGACTTTGAGGTCGTCCAGCGCTCCCGGGCTTTGCGAATTGTCCACTGAATGACTCCGTATTGGCTCAACCCTCGGTGGGAATAATGGGCGGAATTCCGGTATGGGCGGTCTGCCCGCCATCCGCGACGTAAGCCGCGCCGGTGACGAATGCTGCCAGATCGGAGGCCAGGAAGAGGACCACGTTGGCGATATCCTCGGGCCGTCCCAGGCGTCCCAGCGGAATTTTGCTTTCAATGCGTTTGCGCAATTCCGGATCCTGACCGCCGGGCCCGATCAATGGTGTGTCGATAACGCCAGGGCACACGCAGTTGGCGCGAATGCCTATCGGACCGTACTCGATTGCGAAAGCCCGGGTCAGATTAATCAGTCCGGCCTTGATCGTGTTATAGGCGGCGACGCCATAATCGGCCTGTATTCCGGAAATCGAGGCGGTATTCACGATTGCGCCCGACTTCTGCTCGCGCATGATTGGGACCGCGTACTTCATCCCGCGAAAGCAGGCGGTCAGCCCCACATTCAACGTATGCTCCCAGGCTTCGTCGCGGATTTCGCCGAGGCGCGTCGGACGCCATCGCGGCGGCATCGCGAAGGCGTTGTTGTGCAGAAAATCAAGCCGTCCAAAGCGCTCGCGGGCAAGGTTGATCGCGGCCTCGAGTTCGGCCGGCCTGGTCACGTCGGTGCGCACGGCGATTGCCTTGCCGCCCGCAGCCGTAATCTCCGCGGCGACCTTGTGCGCGGCCTGCTCATTGAATTCGGCGATCACGACCGCCCCGCCGCGCTGCGCAAACCCGATCGCGGTCGCCCGCCCGATTCCCGATCCCCCGCCGGTCACCACTGCGGTCTTGCCGTCAAATCGCATCCTGCAACCTCCTGAAATCGATTTAATGGAGCCTGCACGAAAGTGTTTGCGCCTCTACCACTCACGGTTTGGCAGGCCTGAGCTGATCGATGACCCGCATTACCAGTTCCTTGGTTTTCTTCAGGTCATCACGAAAAGCCTGCGAATCGGTATCAACGATTTCCATCCGCAGATCCGAAAGATAGTTTTCCAGGATCTGCGAAACCTTCTCCGCTTCTTCCGCCGTCAACTCGACCCTTACCATAAACCGCCCTCCATGGAACTGTGGAGCGACCGATGCCGCGCCGTTTCAAGTGGATCGTTCCATAACACAGATATCGACCCTCGGTCACCTCAAAAGCAGACCGCTCCGGATGGATGCAAAAGGCTGATTCACTCGTCGCAGGGGGTGCTGGTGGATCGGTTTGGCAATCGCAAGCGATTCAATTCGAACGCCGCTCGGCCCAAATTACAGCGAAGCCACGATCACGCCTTGACTGTTCTATCCCCCAGCTTTGTGCGGTGAGACCCAGACTTTTTCCAGGCGGCTGGGGCGCATCGGGTTGATCACGTAATCATGCACCCAGGGCTGGCGGATTACGTAGCTGACCGGATGGTACAGAAACACCCACGGCGCCTGTTGGACTATGATCCGTTCGGCCTGGTCGTAGAGCTTGAAGCGCAGTTGCAGGTTGGAGATCGGGGCGGCCGCGGCCAACAGGCGGTCGACTTCGGGGTTGGCGTAAAACGTATCGTTGTTGGAGCGCCATTGCCGTTTGGAAAAAAGCACTTCGAGAAAGTTCTCCGGGTCCGGAAAGTCCGCCTCCCACCCCAACAGGAACAGTTCGGTATTATTCGGCTCCCTGACCGCTTCGAGCAGCGGTCCCCATGCGACCGGCTTAAGCGCCAGCTTGACGCCCACCAATGCCAAATCCTGCTGCACCGATTGAGCCAGCAGGATCATTGTCTGGTCGGCCCGCAGCCACAGCACCGGGGCGAACCCGTTGCGCACTCCCGCATCTTCGAGCAGTCGCCGCGCCTTGTTGGGGTCGTATGGGTAGCCCTTCACGTCGGGCGTGTAGCCGGGCAGTCCGGGAGGCAGGACACCGCGCGCCACGACGCCGCGGCCGTTGAGCAGGTCGAGCAGCTTTTGCTTGTTGATTGCGTAGTTGAAGGCCTGGCGCACGCGCACGTCGGTAAACGGCGCCATCTGGCAGTTCATCCCGATGTAGTCAGTGGTGACAGTCACATTGTGGATCGTCAGGGCCTTGAGCCGAGGCGTTCTCATCACGCGCGGAAACTCGGCGGCGGGGATGCCGGAGATGTCGATCTCGCCGGCCTCGTACTTGAGCCATTCCAGCTCTTCGTTGACGCCGACCATCTCGACGACCGCGTCCAGTTTCGGCAGGCCCGCGGCGAAGTAGTACGGATTGCGGACCAGCGCGATCCGCTGTCCCGGGATCCATTCGGAAAGCTTGAAGGCGCCGCTCCCGACCACATGATGGGAAAAATCCTCGCCCCATTTTTCCGCCACTTCGCGCGGAATCGCGGCGGCAAACGGCATCGTCAGCTTATGGATAAAGATCGGATCGGGTCCGGTCAGATGGAAAATGATCGTGTAGGGATCGGGCAGCTCGATTCCGCTGACGGCTTTTGCGCGGCCCGAAATAAAATCGGCGGCGCCTGCGATACCGCGGTAATACTCCGTACCCTTGGAGCGGGTCGAGGGCTTCAGCACCCGCTCGATTGCGTACTTGAAGTCGGCGCTCGTGACTGCGCGGCCATTGCTGAAGCGAGCGTCGCGTCGCAAATGGAAGGTGAATGTGGTGGCGTCTTTCGAGATCTCCCATGACGTTGCGAGATCCGGCTCAAGCTCCACCGTCGCGTCGCCATAGCGCACCAACGTATCGAAGATGGCCTGTTCGAAGATCCACGACGCGCTATCGTATCCGATTGCCGGGTCCAGCGTCGGCACATCGTCTGCCGCCGCCAGCCACAACACCCGCGCCCCGGGCGGAAGCTTAAGCGGCGGTACCGAGCTGCATCCGGCGAGGAGCAGAATAAGAACGAGACGAAAGTAAATGGCGATTCGAATCATTGCGTCAGAAGGTTAAGCCCGTGCTTGCCGGCGGCGGCGCACTATAACACCCGCAATATCAGGAACCTGGGCAATCCGGCGACCGTCTTCTTCGCTACCATCGTTCTCCACCACCCCTGTTTAAAGTCAAACCTGCTTTAGCGGCCCTGGCGGCGCAGGTAGCCATAGCCGAACAGGTTGAAACCCAGGACCGCGTAAAGGATTGCCAGGCCGGGAAAGGCGGCCAGCCACGGTGCGATGCGGAAGTACAGTTCCGCCTCCTCGATCATCCGGCCCCAACTGGGCGTCGGCGGAGGCACGCCGAGACCCAGGAAACTCAACGCCGCGTCGAGCAACAGCGTGCCCGAGGTGCTGAGCGCCGCCATCACCACGATTAGCGGCAGCACGTTGGGCAGCAGATGGCGCAGGATCAGACGCGTCGAGGACGCGCCCAACGAACACGCCGCCACCATGAAATCGCGCTGGCTTACCGACAGCGCCTCGGCGCGCACGACGCGCGCGACCTGCGTCCACGACACCAGGCCGATCACGATCAGGATACTGATCAGGCTGGGGCTCAGGACCGCGACCAACGCCATCGCGAGCAGCAACCCGGGCAAGGTCAGCATCACGTCGGTGAAGCGCATCAGCACGACGTCGACGGTCCCGCGGAAGAATCCCGCCAGCAGTCCGATCGCGACTCCGATCGTCATCGTCACCAGCATCCCCGCAACGCCGACGGCCAGGGAGATGCGGGCGCCGTATATGATTCGGGAGAGCACGTCGCGTCCCAACTCATCAGTGCCGAGCGGGAACGCGCGGCTCGGCGGGCCGGGCTCGCCATAGGTCGGCGCGACGGCCCGGGTCGGATCGTACGGCGCAAGGAGGGGCGCGGCGACGGCCACCACGATCAAAGTCAGGATCATCGCCAGACCGACAATCTCCATCGCCCCCAAACGTCTTTTCATCCCTGTTCACCCAGCCGGATGCGCGGATCGAGCCATGCGTAGAGCAGGTCCACCACCAGGTTTGCGATAACGATCAGAAAGGCGGAGAACAGCACCGTGCCCATGATCAGCGGGATATCGAGATTGAAGATCGCTTCGAAAGCCAGCCGTCCGATTCCCGGCCAATCGAATACGGTTTCGGTCAGAACGACGCCGGACAGCAACCCGGCAAGGTCCAGACCGGCGAGCGTGATCAGTGGCAGCAGCGCATTGGCCATCGCATGCTTGAACATCACCGCCCGCCGTGACAGCCCTTTGCCCAGCGCGGTGCGGATGTAATCCTGACCCATCACTTCGCCCAGGCTGGTGTGCAGGATTCGCGAATAGTAGCCGCCCGAACCCAATGCCAGCGTCAACGTCGGCAGAATTAGACTGCGGGGGCCGCTGAAGCCGCCCAGTGGAAACGATCGCAGATACAGGCCGCCGACCACCAGCAGCATTGTGCCCAGCCAGAACACCGGGATCGAGATCAACCCCAGCGAAACCACCAGCAGGCCGTTGTCAATCGCGCGGTCCTTGTACAGCGCGGCAATCATTCCCATCGCGATACCCAGGATCAGCGACAGCACCATCGCGCAGATCGCGAGGATCGCGGTGGCGCCAAACCGCTGGGCAATCAGACGGGTTACGCTCTCGCGCATGATGTAAGAGCGGCCCAGATCGCCATGCAGGACGCGGCCCAGGTAATGCGCGTACTGCATATAAAGTGGCTGGTTGAGTCCCAACTGCTGGCGGATCATCGCCAGCGTTTGCGGGTCGGCCTTGGCCCCTGCAATCGTGACCGCGGGATCGGCGGGAACAACAAAAGCGACGACGAAGGTGATAATCGAGGTTCCAATCAGCACCAAAATTGCGAACCCCAGCCGGCGCAGGACAAAGTGCAGCATCGGCGCGCTAGTCCGCCAGCCATCCGCGTTGGCGCAGGATGTAAATCAGATGGCGTTCGGCGCGCTGGCGATGGCGCCGGGCGGCGCCACTGCTTCCATCATTTTTCAGCGCCTCACGTTCGACCGTTTCGAGTTCAGCTATCGCCTTTTCCATTTTCGCGAGCAGGGCGGATTGATCCGGTGTCCGAGCGGTTGCGTCGCGCAGGGCGCGCCAATGAGCCAGGAAGGCGGTAATCGAGCTGTAAACGGGGGAATTCACGAAAGCGCATTCACGTTCACGCCGCTGAGCCATCCGATTAGCTTACCCAGGGCGAAGCCAGCCACCGCGGCGCCCAGCGCGACGGCCAGGAAATGAGCGCCGCTGACCCATCGAGTGCGATCGGCCAGCCATCCTTCGAAGTAGCCGACTCCGAACAACGCAACCGCGGTGGCAACCACGGCGGCAACCAGGCCCGCCCTGGTGGAGGAAACCAGTACGAACGGCACCAGCGGCACCAGTGCTCCGCATACAAACGCCAGGCCCATCACGATGCCGTCGATGACCGGGTTCGATACCAGGCTCTCACCAATTCCGTAGACTTTTTCTTCGGCGGTCTTGGTCAGGGCCTCGGGCGCGGAACTGAGCAGCTTGACCACTCGATAGGCGACGTCGCGGCTGAGTCCTTCACGGCCAAGCTGGTCGAGCAGACTTTCCTGGATCAGGTAAGGTTCGTGCACGACCTCGCTGCGCGCCCGATTGAGTTCGCCTTCGAGCACCTCCGCTTCAGCGCGAGTGCCCAGGTAGGCGCCCGCAGCCATCGAGATTGCCCCGGCCGCGGTCGAGGCGAGCGCGGTCAGGATCACCTCATAGCGTCCGGGCAGGGCGCCAGCCAGGCCGCACAAAACGCCGGCGGTAGTCAGGATTCCGTCCTGCATCCCGAATACCACTTCGCGAATATTGGACAGACGCTCAAAGCGCTGGCGTCTTTGCTCGGCAGTGATCGAAGCCAAGGTCGCGCGGTTCCGTTATTAGGCGGGAGTTTCGGTGATTGGTTGCCAGTCCGCCGGACACATGCGGCCGCTGCGCAAGGCTTGCACCACGCGCAGGGTTTCCGCCACGCTGCGTCCGACATTGGCGTTGCTCGCGACGGTATAAAGCACTTCGCGCCGACGGTTCAGGATGAAGGTCGCCCGCAGCGCCACACCTTCGCGCGCGTCCAACACGCCATAGCTGCTCGCCAGTTTGCCGCCCTCATCGGCGACCAGCGGGTAGTCGATACCGCCCAGTTCCCGAATCCATTCCAGATGGGTTTGGACACGGTCGCAGCTCACGCCGATTATCCGCGTCTTTTGCGCCGTGAATTCGGCCAGATGCTGCTGAAAGCCTTTCACTTCAGTAGGACAGATGAAAGAGAAATCCTTTGGATAAAAAAACAGGACCACCATCTCCGCCGCCGGGCGCGCCAGGCTGACGCGCTCAACTTTTCCATTGATCGCGGCGGGTAGATCGAAATCCGGGGCAATATCACCTGGCTTCAGCATCGGCGCAGCGCTCAGTTCTGGCAGACAGGTGTAGAGCCTAAATCAAAAATCGTGGCAACGCCATTGCTTTCGCTCCTGATGGTTGAAGCGGCGCCGCTTATTCGATTTCGTAGCTCAGGGTAACCGTGGCCGGAATCGTGATTTGACCGGGCGAAATCGGGGTCGGCGGCGCTTCTTCCACAGCCATGCGCGGAGCCGCCATGCTCATGAATCGGATCGGCCGCGGCTGCGCGTTGGTGGTCGCGTGCAGCACACGCTTGAGCTTGACGCCCAAGGCCTGGGCCAGGGCGCGCGCCTGGCTGACCGCATCGACCGCGGCCTTGGCGATGGCCTCATTGCGCGGTCCGCCCTGGTCGCGCAAGGTGAAGTTGACCGAATTGATCCGGTTGGCGCCCGCGCCGATGGCGGCGTCGATCAAGGGACCGACACGGTCGAGCGCCGTGGTTTCGACGGTGACGCTATTGACCGCGGTATAGCCGATAATGTGCGCGTTGATCTCGCCCGGTTTCTGACGGTAATCCGGCGATAAACTGTACGATCCGGTTTGAATCGTGCCGGCGTTGGCAAGTTTGGCCTTGAGCGCATCGGCGATTTTTTGGGCCAGCCGGGCGTTCTCCGACGCGGCTTCGGCGGCGGTGGTGGCGTGAGTTTCCACCGCGACATCGATCGCGGCCCGGTCGGGATTGGCGCGCACCTCGGCCGTCCCGGTCACGTCAATACTGGGAACGGGAGTACTTTCCGGATTTGCCTGGGCCATCGCGGCCGTTGGCAACAGCAAAAGCATCATAGCGCAGACAGCAGTCTTCATCCGATCACCCCGGCGGTGTGAGTTCGGTTTGATTTTTTTCAGGTCCAGGCTGCGGGCGCAAGCCGCGCCGGCTGCATGATTGACACAACGCATATGGAATCGGCTATGTGCGGCGCTTAATCTGAAACAGCGGCGCAACCGCATCAATCATGGCAGAAAAGCAGGAAAAGAAAGTCACTCCCCGCTCGCAGGATTTCGCCGGATGGTACAACGACGTGATACTGCGCGCCGAGCTGGCCGACTACTCGCCGGTGCGGGGATGTATCGTGTTTCGGCCCGACGGCTTCGCGATTTGGGAAGCGCTGCGCGACGAGCTGGACCGGCGCATCAAGCGCACCGGCGCGCGCAACGCCTATTTCCCCCTGTTCATCCCGCAAAGCTTCATCGCCAAGGAGGCCGAGCACGTCGAGGGCTTCTCGCCGGAACTGGCGGTGGTCACCCATGGCGGCGGCAAGGAATTGGAAGAGCCGCTGATCGTGCGTCCGACTTCGGAGACCATCATCAATCACATGTTCGCGCAGTGGATCCATTCCCATCGCGACCTGCCATTGATGGTCAATCAATGGTGCAACGTCGTGCGCTGGGAGATGCGGACGCGGATGTTCCTGCGCACCACTGAGTTTCTGTGGCAGGAGGGCCATACCGCGCACGCCACCCAGGCCGAGGCGGAAGCGGAAACGCTGCTGATGTTGGACGTGTATCGCAACTTCGGCGAGGAGATCCTGGCGATTCCCCTTTTGTGGGGACGCAAGAGTGCGGCGGAGCGCTTTGCCGGCGCGGTCGAAACCTACACGGTCGAGGGGCTGATGGGCGATGGGCGGGCGCTGCAATGCGGCACTTCGCATTTCCTGGGACAGAACTTCGCGCGCGCATTCAACATCCGTTATCTCGACGATAACAACGAGCTGCAATTCGCGTGGCAGACCAGTTGGGGCGTTTCGACCCGTCTGCTCGGCGCGCTGGTGATGGTCCACGGCGACGACCAGGGACTGCGGCTGCCCCCGCGCGTCGCGCCGATCCAGGCCGTAATCGTGCCGATCTGGCGCAAGGCCGAGGAGCGCGACCAGGTGCTCGGCGCGGCGCGCTCCTGCCTCGCGCCGCTGGAGCGGGCCGGCATCCGGGCGTATCTGGACGCACGCGAAGGCCTGACGCCGGGGTTTAAGTTCAACGACTGGGAGATGCGCGGGGTGCCGGTTCGAATCGAGATCGGCCCGCGCGACGTGGCGGCTGGTTCGGTGATCATGGCGCGCCGCGATATCGCGTCGAAGGAGGCCAAGGTCACGGCGTCGATCGGCGATCTGCCCGCGGCAACCAACAGATTGCTGGACGAGATCCAGACCAATCTGCTGACGCAGGCGCGCGCCGCGATGGCGGCGCAAACCCGCTCTTTTGACGATTACGAGGCGCTGCGCCGCCAGATGGAAGGTGAGGGTGGCGGCGGTCTGGCGGAAATCCATTGGTGCGAGGATCCGGTCTGCGAAACCCGCATCAGGGAGGAGACCCGCGCGACCTGCCGGGCGATCCCGCTGAATCAGCAGGGCACGCGCGGACCCTGTATCGTCTGCGGCCGCGAAGGCGGCCGCGCGTTTTTCGCGAAGGCTTACTAGGCCAGCGGCCGGACGCGGTTCAACTGCCCTGGGCGGCCGCGCTCGGGAACAGCGACGATATCAGGATCAGCACGACGCCAATCGTGATCGCGGAGTCAGCCACGTTGAAGACCGGCCACGCGTACGCATAGTAGTGCATCAGGATAAAGTCGATCACTGGGCCGTGCCACAGGCGGTCGACCAGGTTTCCAGCCGCGCCCGCCAGGATCAGCGCCAGCGCTACCGAAGTCAGATTGATACGGGGAATCCGCGCCATCAAAACGACAATCACGACGATTGCCACCAGCGCCAGAACAAGCAGGAACGAGCTACGAAACCATCCGGGCATCCCGGCGAACAGACTGAAGGCGGCGCCGGGGTTAAGCGTGTAGGTGATGTCCAGGAAATTGGGAATCAGCACGATATCCTGGTGCAGTGCGAGATGGCTGGCGATGTAGAGCTTGCTCAACTGATCGATCGCGATCAGCGGCAGGGTGATACCAAAGAACAGGCTGAAAAAACCGCCGCGACCCGATCGCTTTGTGGCGGGAGCGGGCATGTTCGGGGTCGATGCCGCCGCCATCTCAGGCAGCCTCCGCTGCGGTGCGGACACGATTCTCTTTTTTGGTGGTAGGGCGGGCGACCCTGCCCGCCTTCCGCGCTGAAGTGACCAAACGGCGGGCAAGGCCGCCCCCGTTATTAGCAAAAGCGCATGCTCCGCGCTCTGAATAAGGTCCCCCTCTCAGCGCCGAAAAAATGGCGCCGTTCTTACGCTTCCAAGAAGAGAAAATTGAAGCGGCGCGGTCTTGAAATATCATTGTGCCGCTCCGGACAAAACAGCGGCGCAGCGGGCGTCCAGTTCGCCCTCTTCGTGATGGTACATCCAGCAGCGCGGGCACTTCTTGCCGTCGCTATGGCGGCCGATCAGGACCAGCGCGGGGATCTGGCTAACCTGACCGAAAGTGCCGTCGCGCGCGAAGGATTCGGCACCGTCCGCCATCGTACGGACCTCGACGGCGCGCTCCGGCGTCAGTACCTCTAGCCCGGACACCAGCAGCAGGTCCTTGAGCTGACCGGCATAGTCGTTGAGCATCAGGCCGAGCCCGTCGGGCGATGCCGGATCGGCTCCCAACGAGAGCTCCGCTTCCAAAGGCGCTCCGATAGCGCCGGCCTTGCGCATCGCTTCCAGCAGTTTTAACCCGGCACTGCGAATCGCCAGCAGCCGTTTCCAGCGCTCCTCCAGTTCGGAATCGATCCATGCCGGCTGCGCGACCTGAAATTCGAGCAGATGCACGCTTTGGGCGCGCCGACCCGGCATGTGGGAATAAATCTCGTCGGCGGTGTAGGGCAGCAGCGGGGCGACAATCCGAACCAATGCGTCGAGGCTGTGATAGAGCGCGGTTTGTGCCGAGCGCCGTTCCATCGATGCCGCCGATGAGCAATAAAGCCGGTCGCGCGCCACTTCGATATAGAGCGAACTGAGGTCGACGACCGCGTAATTAACCAGCGCGTTGTAAACCGCCTGAAAATCGTAGCGCTCGTATGCGGCGCGAACGGTTTGCTTGAGCCGCTCCAAACGCAGCAGGGCGAACCGATCAAATTCGAGCAGCTGCGAGGTTTCAACCAGGTCGCGTTCGGGATCGAAATCGTAGAGGTTGCCCAACATGTAACGGCAGGTGTTGCGCAGCTTGCGATACGACTCGGAAACCGCGCTGAACAAATCCTCGCCCACCCGCATGTCGGCGGCGTAATCGACCGAAGCGAACACCAGGCGCATTACGTCGGCGCCGACGCGTCCGACCACGTCGGCGGCGTTTTCCACGTTGCCCAACGACTTCGACATCTTGCGGCCCAACTCGTCCAGGGTAAGCCCGTTGGTGATTACCGAGCGATAAGGCGCGGCGTCGCGGGTGGCGGTCGCGGTGATCAGCGACACCTGGAACCATCCACGATGCTGATCGACGCCTTCGATATAGAGGTCGGCGGGCCAGCTCAGTTGCGGGCGGCGCGCCAAAACCGCGGCGTGCGAGCATCCGGAATCGAACCAGACGTCGAGGATGTCCTCGGTCTTCTCAAAGCTGTCGGCGCCGCATTTCGCGCATTTATGGGCCGGGGGAACAAAGTCGGTGACCGGACGCGCGTACCAGGCGTCGGAGCCTTCGGCGGCAAATACCTCTTCGACCCGCCTGAGCAGGGCGGGGCTCAGCGAAACGTCGGAGCACTTGAGGCATCGTAGGGCCGGAATTGGCACGCCCCAGGCGCGCTGGCGCGACAGGCACCAATCGGGGCGGGTCTCCATCATGTTCTTGATCCGGTCGCGCGACCATTTGGGGATCCATTGGACGTTTTCGATTTCAGCCAGCGCGCGCTGGCGCAGTCCGCGATGGTCCACGTTGAGAAACCATTGCTCGGTGGCGCGAAAGATCAGCGGATTTTTGCATCGCCAGCAATGCGGATAGCTGTGCGCGAGGTTGGCGCTGTGGAGCAGCGCGCCGGTTTTGCGCAGGTCCTCGACGATGATCGGATTGGCTTCGAACACCGCCATCCCGGCGTACTTGCCCGCCGCCGGCGTGAAACGCCCTCCCGCGTCTACCGGAGTAAAGGCTTCGAGGCCATACTTCGAACCGATCACGTAGTCTTCGTAGCCGTGTCCCGGAGCCGTATGAACCAGACCCGTGCCGGCGTCGAGCGTGACGTGCTCGCCGAACATCAGTTTGACATCGCGGGGTACGAACGGATGGCGGAAGATGTCCTTGCCGTCCAGCGCCCGTAACGCATCAAGGTTGAGCGGGATGCGCCGCGTGACGGTGAGGCCGCATTCCTTCTCGACCGCCTCGGCCAGCCGCGCCGCAACAATGTAGAAGTTGCCGCTCGACTCCAGCGCCACGTAATCGAAGCCGGGATTCATCGAGATACCGAGGTTGGCCGGCAGCGTCCACGGCGTCGTGGTCCAGATCACCGCGAACAGCTTGCCTTTGGCGTGAGCCGCGGCCACCAAAGCCCTGTCCGCCGAATCAGCAGCCAGACCTCCCGCGTCGGTCACGTTCGCATTGAGCGCAAACGCCACGTAAATCGAAGGCGACGTGTGATCGTGATATTCGACTTCGGCCTCCGCCAGCGCTGTGCGGCAGTCGAAACACCAATGGACCGGACGCAGACCGCGATAGACGTAGCCATTTTCAACCAAATCGCGCAGCACTCCGATTTCGGCCGCGTCGTATTCGGGACTGAAGGTCAGATACGGATTAGGCCAGTCGGCGATCACACCGAGACGGCGGAAATCCTCGCGCTGGATATTGATGTATTTTTCGGCATGGGCGCGGCACAGCTTGCGCAGTTCGAGCTTTGACATAACGCGGGCTTTGCCCCCCAGTTTGCGCGAGACCTGGAGCTCGATCGGCATCCCATGGCAGTCCCATCCAGGCACGAACGGCGTCTTGCACCCCATCATCGCGCGCGAACGCACGATGAAGTCCTTCAGGATCTTGTTCAGCGCGGTGCCCACATGGACCTCGCCGTTGGCGTAAGGCGGTCCGTCATGGAGGACAAAGGAGGGCGCGTCCTTGCGCGTTTCCAGCAATCTGTCGTAAAGACCGATTTCGTCCCATCGTTTGAGGATCTCCACCTCGCGTTTGGCGAGGTTGGCTTTCATGGGGAAACTGGTCTGGGGCAGATTGAGCGTCGATTTGTAATCTTTTGGCATGTTCGGGCAGCGCTATCCGCGGGGCGCCAGTCAATTGTTCGCCAACAATTCAGAAATTCTTCGGTCTACCAGCTTAACCGACCGCCATTCACGGCGCGAGTAGCGCCCCCCAGGACGAGGAGCGACGGGCGAAAAACTAAGCCATTGAAAACCACGGAGGCTTCGCAACTCTCAACTCAATCACGCGGACATCTTTAACTGCTTATGGGGCGGACATCTTTAATTGTCACTGAC